>Ga0302170_10000630_pt1 | contig 14079 bp, 12 predicted proteins | sample I_Fen_N2_1_FD_193492 | JGI IMG/M metagenome (GOLD analysis project Ga0302170, IMG submission 193492) | Peat permafrost microbial communities from Stordalen Mire near Abisko, Sweden - I_Fen_N2_1 | ecosystem: Environmental > Terrestrial > Soil > Wetlands > Permafrost | place: Sweden: Abisko...
AAAAAGAAAGAATATTCCTGCTCGGCTCTCGTTTTTCACTGGGGAGTGGATAAAGTATACCCGCAGCTGGATCATCACAGTATTTTTCTGAACGAGCCCTACAAAGAAGGAATGGAAAAGATTTTCAACGAAAAATCATTATCCGATAATCCGAGTTTCTACGTACATGCACCGACACGCACCGACAAATCGGCTGCACCCGACCATGAAGATACGCTCTCGGTCATTATTCCCGTTGGTCACATTGATGAAAAACACAATCAAGACTGGTCTCAAATAAAGCAATCTGCACGAAAAGCGGTAATTCGGAGACTGAAAGAAGCCGGCCTGACGGATATTGACGAACATATTAAATTTGAGATATGCTTTACGCCAAAGACTTTTGAAAGCTACTGTAACGTTAGTAAAGGATCGGTTTTCGGGAGTTTAAGCCACACCATTTTTCAGATGGGCTATTTTCGCCCACACAACCGGCATGCAAAATATAAAAATCTCTATTTTGTGGGTGGAAGTACGCATCCGGGTAATGGAGTTCCACTCGTACTGCTGTCGGCTAAACTAACGAGCGAACGTATTTTGAAAGATTCATTGAACTAAATATGGAAACATTATTTCAACCGGAGACCAAACTTTATTCGGCCATTTTTCATTCTATCGACTTTGACAAAATCGTCGATCATCCGAATATCCTGATTGCAGCACACTTTTGGGATGAAGAACGTTACGAGGCAGCAAAAATCTGTTATCGGTTTATGCGCGCCATCGACGATCTGATTGACAATTACAAATCGGAACACGAAACCATTGCCCCTGAAGAGAGGGCGCATTTCAAAGCAAGTGTTAGCAACTGGATGAGCACAATTTTGCAAACACCAACAGAAGGCACGTCGCAAGCAGAACTGATTGAAACTATTCAAAAGTTCCGCGTGCCGTCATGGCCTCTTGAAGCATTTGCACGCTCAATGATCTATGACATTTATCACGACGGCTTCCCTACCCTATCGGCATTTCTCGATTATGCAGCAGGAGCATCGGTGGCACCAGCATCCATCTTTGTACACCTGTGCGGACTTACCCAGCAAGATGGACAATACCTGACACCGGCTTTTGATGTGAAAGAAGCAGCAACACCCTGTGCTGTTTTCAGCTATCTGGTACACATTATTCGCGATTTTGTAAAAGACCATACACATAATCTGAATTATTTTCCGGACGACTTGCTCGTCAAATACCAGCTCGACCGCAAAAAGCTACTTGCCATGGCGCGTGGCGCAGAAATCACAACTGGCTTCCGCGAAATGATCCGGGAATTATACATAGTAGCCGATGAATACCGTCGGAAAACCTATGACATTATGCAACGAATTAAACCGCAACTGGAACCCCGCAGTCAATTAAGCCTGGAAATCATTTTCGCACTCTACCTTATGGTATTCGAGCGTATTGACACAGACCACGGCACTTTCAGTACCCGGGAACTCAACCCGACACCCGACGAAATTAAAGAACGGGTATGGGCAGTGATTGAAAAATTTGAACGAAAATAAGCCGAAGGAATGACATTTTAAAGAGCTGCACTGCATGGCTACAACGACAGAAAACTGCAGGTTGAATATTCTACAAACAAAACAGTATCAAAAACAAACAGTATGCGTAAAAACTCACCCGATTCTCCGTTTTTCCACAAATCGATTATTCAAAATAATTTTGGTACAATTGATTATTCCGACGTTTTTAGCGCAGAAGTACCCAATCCTCATCATTATTCTATCGATTATCTGGCAGCCATCTCATTCGGCACCAGTCCACGGTGGGTTACAGGACTATTTGCTGTCCGCAACTTTGTTGTAGGGTGGTTTGGCCTAAAATCCGGGAATGCAACAGAAATAAGAATACCGGATCCTGCAGTTTATTATCCGGTAGGATCAACGGTCAGTTTGTTTCGGGTAGAAAGCAGAACCGATAATGAAATAATACTGGGAGAAAGTGACAGACATCTGAATTTCAGAACTGGTCTTATGTTGGAACAAGCCGACAATACTACCATCAGGCTCTACTCCTCCACCATCGTACATTACAATAATTTTTTCGGAAAGTTTTACTTCTTTTTCGTAAAACCATTTCACCGGATAATTGTCAAAAATATGTTGACGCGAGTAGTAAAATGCATTATATAATAATTAGCTTTACATGTGTGCCTTCCATCTTTTCCGGGCAAATCTAAATGCGACAAACTGTGAATTATATAACATTTTAGAATAATAGTATAACAGTTGCCGCCACAGATGTCGTAGTTTTGTATTGGTAGCCCGACTTTGGGAACAACCATAAACAAAACTAACAATGAAAAAAATATTCACCACCATAGTTTGTATTTCACTATGCTCTGTAAGTTATGCAACAGGAATTTTAAGCAGTCAATCTTCCGATAAAATAACAAAGGCCGACAGTCTGACGGAGATCGACAAGAAAAATGTAACAGAACAAACAGCACAGGAAGTTTTCACAAACTACTATCAAAAGATTTTATCGATTCGAAAGAATTTTGCTCCGATGAGCAGAATGAATTACATCGATGGTTATTTAAGAACAGCCATGGACAGTATCGGAGCCAATATTTCCAATAAAGTTTACATCCACCGTTTTGCAGAAAATGAAAAAGGATGGACCGACACCGACATATCGGAAGTGATAGCCTCAACCAGAATAAGAACCATCGACAGGATAAAAGCAATATCAAAAGACGTGGATGAAAAGGTATTGAACGCTTTAACGACAAGCACCAACGACAAAGCTGAATTGACCGAGGCTGAAGTAAAAGCAGAAATCAAAGAATAGTTAACGTTCGGAACATTAAGTAAAGCTTTTCTGTTAGAATGCCAATTAAATTTCATCATTTCAAACCCAATATGGAACAAAAGAAATCAAAAAACATTCACCAGATTATGCGTGGCTTACACCGCGATGTGGGATACTTCATCGTCGGACTAATTATTATTTACACATTAAGTGGAATAACATTCATTTATCGCGACAGAGACTTTTTAAAGCAGGAAACCCTGATTGAAAAAACAGTGGCACCCGGCATAGCCCCTTCCGATCTTGGCGAAACACTCAAAATTAAGAACTTCAAGGCGACAAAAACAGAAGGAGAAATCGTCTACTTTAAAGAAGGTACCTACAACACAGCCACCGGAGCTGCCAGCTACAGTGTAAAAGAATTACCACTGGTGCTGAAAAAATTCGGAGACATACACAAAGCAAACTCAAAGAGTCCTGTTCATTGGATCACCACCATTTTCGGGGTACTGCTTCTTTTTATGGCCATATCGGCTATGTGGATGTATAAACGAGGCACAAAATTATTCAGCAGAGGACTTATTCTAACCGGAGCAGGCATTTTATTTACTATACTTCTGTTTTTCTTATAAAAACGGCTAAGTCTGGCAATGCCACAAAGCTCAACCTAATCTGACGAAAAAGCAGGTTTACACACAGGGGGATTCTTTTTATAGAAATCCCCCATTTTACAATTGCTTGTTTCTTTGTATATTTGCACCTGAAATTATTTTTTGAATTACACACTTCAACGATTAAACATTTTCATAATAATATGGCCGACGATAAAAAAGTTATTTTCTCAATGGTGGGAGTCAGTAAGACTTTTCCTCCTCAAAAAAAAGTATTAAACAACATTTATCTTTCATTTTTCTACGGAGCCAAAATCGGCATTATCGGTTTAAACGGTTCGGGTAAATCAACCTTGCTGAAGATCATTGCCGGAATCGAAAAATCGTTCGAAGGTGAAGTGGTGTTCTCACCCGGATACTCGGTAGGCTATCTGGAACAAGATCCGAAGCTCGACCCAACCAAAACGGTCAAAGAAATTGTACAGGAAGGCGTACAGGAAGTGGTGGATATGCTTGCCGAATACGAACATATCAACAAACAATTTGCCGAACCAGATGCCGACTTCGACAAACTTATTGCCCGTCAGGGTGAACTGCAAGAGCTACTGGACCATGCCGACGCATGGAACCTGGACAATAAACTGGAACGTGCTATGGACGCTCTTCGTTGCCCGCCTGAAGAATGGTTGGTGCAGACACTCTCCGGAGGTGAACGCAGACGTGTGGCCCTGTGCCGGTTGTTGCTTCGCAATCCGGATATCCTGTTGCTCGACGAACCTACCAATCACCTTGATGCCGAATCGGTAGAATGGCTGGAACATCACCTGCAACAGTATGCCGGAACAGTGATTGCTATTACGCACGACCGTTATTTTCTGGACAATGTATCCGGCTGGATATTGGAACTGGACCGCGGCGAAGGTATTCCGTGGAAAGGGAACTACACATCGTGGCTGGAGCAAAAGACTACCCGTATGGCCGGCGAAGAAAAACAAGCCAGCAAACGACGCAAGACGCTGGAGCGTGAGTTGGAATGGGTGCGCATGGCTCCCAAAGCACGCCACGCCAAGGGTAAAGCCCGCTTGGAAGCGTACGACAAATTAATCAACGAGGACGAACGCGAAAAAGAAGAAAAACTGGAGCTCTTTATACCCAACGGACCCCGACTGGGAAACAAAGTAGTAGAAGCTATAGATGTATCCAAAGCCTTTGGCGAAAAACTGCTGTTCGACAACCTCAACTTTATGCTTCCACCCAATGGCATAGTTGGAATTATAGGGCCGAATGGTGCCGGTAAAACCACCTTGTTCCGCATGATGATGGGATTGGAAAAAGCGGACAAAGGTACCTTCGAAATAGGCGAAACGGTAAAAATCGGTTATGTGGATCAGAGCCATGCCGACATTGACCCGGCTAAAACGGTTTATCAGGTTATCTCCGGCGGAACGGAATTTATCCGCGTGGGCGGAAAAGAAATCAACGCACGGGCTTACCTGTCGCGCTTCAACTTTGCAGGTGGCGATCAGGAAAAACTCTGCGGTGTACTGTCGGGTGGTGAACGAAACCGTCTACATCTGGCACTCACATTGAAATCGGAAGCTAACGTATTGCTGCTCGACGAACCGACCAATGATATTGATGTAAATACCTTGCGGGCATTGGAAGAGGGTCTGGAAAGCTTTGCGGGTTGTGCAGTAGTAATCTCTCACGACCGTTGGTTTCTGGATCGTATTTGTACGCATATCATTGCCTTCGAAGGTAACTCAGAGATATTTGTGTTCGAAGGTTCATACTCCGAATACGAAGAAAACAAAAAAATGCGTTTGGGCGACGAAGGTCCGAAACGAATACGCTACAAAAAATTGATGGTGTAGGGAGTAACTATTAATGGTTAATTATAAATTGTAAATGATTAATTATAAACAATTAGTAGCTAATTCGTATTAAACAAAAAGATGACCGAAGCGCGGAACAACAGAAAAGTTCCCGTATCGGTCATTTTATTTTTTTGATTGTTAATTACTATTACATCAAAAAACGATCTTATTCTATATTTTTACAACATCATTCTGCACTTATACAATGTCGTTCTATACTTTTTCGCTGCCATTCTGTCAAGAATTACTGCCATTCTGCTGATTATCGACTTCATTCTGTATTTTATTTACGTCATTCTATTAACACACAATATCATTCTGTACTTTTACGCCTTCATTCTGTGAATTATTGAATGCATTCTGTGTTTTTACGGCTCCATGCTGCGCTTCATTGAATATATTCTGATTTCTGTGAGATGCTGTCTGTAATTATTGAGCACTATTCTATAAATGAAACATGTCAGAAGATACACTACGATAAACATATTAGATTCAAACGTTTTGTTCGTATGCAGACACAATAATATATTCTAATTCATGTAGCATCTCTCGAAATAAAACATGCGTTTTTCGGTTGAATCCGAAAAAACGCATGCTAATTAAAACTGAGATGTATTGATTCTGAATTACATTCCATCTTCTATATTTCACACAAAGACACGGATACCCATTTGCTCGGAAGTGCTATGGGACATCAGCTCGTTACCGGGTATTCGATTCATTCGGTTTTAATTTAGTAGCCTTTCGATGTACCCCATAGGTTGTAAATCAAAGCAACTAAATCATTTTTGAAAAGTTCAGCTTTATATAAAAGAGATGCATTTCCGATTTAAATATATTGTGTATTTTTGTACAACCTGAATTCAATCGCCTGCGACAATAGGATTCGGGCAAAATTCACGATTATTCATTCACCACAAGTCGAACACCGACGGTTTACTATCAACACGATATGAATTCAACAGCTAAAAATTACATTTTTACAAATAAAGATCGATTCATCGAAGAATTATTCAGTTTAATTCGCATCCCCAGCGTGAGTGCGCACACTCATCGGCAACCCGAAATACTCCAATGCGCTGAAAGGTGGACGGAAATTTTACTGGCATCGGGAGCCGATTCTGCCGAAATCCTTCCTACCGAGGGAAATCCGGTGGTATTTGCCACAAAGTTGATTGACCCCAAACTCCCCACTATCATGGTTTATGGTCACTACGACGTAATGCCTGCCGAACCACTTGAGTTATGGAACTCTAAACCTTTTGAGCCGGAAATAAGAGATGAAAAAATTTTTGCGCGTGGAGCCGACGACGACAAGGGGCAGTCTTTTATGCATGCCAAGGCATTTGAATATCTCGTAAAAAACAATCTGCTAAAATGCAACGTAAAATTCATACTCGAAGGCGAAGAAGAAATAGGATCGACCAGCCTGGAGAAATTTTGCAAAGAAAATAAAGAGCTTTTAAAGTGCGACACCATCCTTGTTTCGGACACCAGCATGTTATCGGCCGACAAACCCAGCATCACAACCGGATTAAGAGGATTGGCCTATTGGCAAATCGAGGTCACTTCTGCTTCACGCGACTTGCATTCCGGTATTTTTGGAGGCGCAGTGGCTAACCCCATCATGGAGTTGTCTAAAATCTTAGCTCAACTAACAAATGCTGACGGTAAAATAACGATTCCTCATTTTTACGATGAGGTGGAAGAAGTCTCCGACTACGAAAGAGAACTGATAGCTAAAATTCCGTTCGACGAAGAAGAATACAAACACGACCTACAGATCAAAGCTGTTTCGGGAGAAAAAGGATACAGCACAATAGAACGCACCGGCATTCGTCCGGCGTTGGATATTTGCGGAATATGGGGCGGTTATACGGGCGAAGGCTCTAAAACGGTTTTACCATCAAAGGCTTTTGCTAAATTATCAGCACGCCTCGTTCCAAATCAGCAATATGAAAAAATCGCTCAGTTAGTCTCTGAACATTTAACTCAGCTTGCTCCCAAAAATATAGACATAAAGGTAAGCTCGCTACACGGCGCTCAAAGTTATGTGTGCCCCATAGACTCGAAAGAATACAAAGCCGCCGAAGCTGCCTACACAAAAGTCTTTGAAAAAAAACCACTGCCTGTTCGTCGCGGAGGAAGTATCGGCGTTATTCCTATTTTCGAAAAAGTTCTGAACGTAAAACCAATTTTAATGGGTTTTGGACTGGAGTCGAATGCCATTCACTCTCCAAACGAGAACTTTCCGCTTGATTTATTTTACAAAGGAATTGAAACAATTATCGAATTCTACAACGAGATGTCCAACTAAAAAATAGGCAAAAAGAACAACGGACAGAAATCACAAGATACCAGCCACAATCCATTTAAACTCGAATTATAATAATATTTTATTTTTTTACGGAAAATTCATCGGAAATTATTTTGTAATTTAGAAAGAATACAGTACGTTTATTGCACTTTTCGAAAACATAGTTTTATAAACAATTCTAATACTTAATGTCATGACGAAAACGATAACATTCAACGAACTAAGGAGAGTGAAGGATGCGCTTCCAAGTGGTAGTATAACCAAGATCGCAACTGAACTTGGTTTAGAAAAAGAAACAGTCCGCAATTATTTTGGTGGACACGATTACAAAGACGGTAAAAGTTGTGGAGTACACATCGAACCTGGTCCCGACGGTGGATTGGTAATGCTTGACGACACTCAAATTCTACAACTCGCCCTTGACATTTTAGAAACTCAAAAAGTATAATTATCTCAGAAATTATTCAGAAAGCAGTGACATTTCATCTCACTGCTTTCTTTTTTTATCTTTAGAACATAACAAACAACATCATAACACAAACTATTTTACAAAACACCCATGGACAAATCTCTCGACTGCCTTTACTGCCAACGCAATGAGCTCCAAAAAAGTTTAATGATAAAAATATGCGACCTAAGCGCTTCAACACTTTTTTTATTTAAAGAACAAAGCCATCCGGGACGGTGTGTGGTAGCTTACAAAGATCACGTAAAAGAACTTTTTGAACTATCCGAAACTGACAGAAATGCATTTATGGCCGATGTTTGCCGCGTATCTGCAGCCATTCAGAAAGCCTTTGCACCGGCAAAAATGAATTATGGAGCTTACTCCGACAAATTACCTCATCTTCACTTTCACATTGTACCCAAATACGAAAATGAATTTGAATTTGGAGGAACATTTGAAATGAATCCACAAAAAGTATATCTGACAGACGCTGAATACGCAGCAACCATAGAGAAAATTTCTGAAGCACTATAAACCAGCACGAACCCATAAACCAGCCCTTATTAGTAATGTTATTACCGGAAGCATTTATAAACCGAACAAAAGAATTACTTGGCGAAGAATTTGAAGCTTTAGAAAAAGCCCTGAATAGCCCCCCACCAACGAGCATTCGCGTAAATACGAAAATGAATTACCGGCCATCGACAGAAATGGTAAAGTGGTGCGAAACGGGTTATTATCTGGATGAACGACCGCTGTTTACAGCCGACCCACTGTTTCATGCCGGGGTATATTATGTTCAGGAAGCCAGTTCGATGTTTTTACATCAGGTGGTAAAACAACATTTCCCGAACGCACGTGCCGTACTCGACCTATGTGCAGCACCTGGTGGAAAATCAACATTATTGTCGCAAACACTGCCAGAAACCAGCCTGTTGATTAGCAATGAAGTTGTGCGCTCAAGAGCTTACATTCTGGCCGAAAATCTGATTAAGTGGGGAAATCCGAACATCATTGTAACGAATAACGAACCAACAGATTTTGGAAACATACCAGGATTTTTTGATGCAGTGGTCGTAGATGCTCCCTGTTCAGGCGAAGGCATGTTTCGGAAAGATGCTGGCGCTATAGACGAATGGTCGGAATATAATGTAAGTTTGTGTGCATCGCGTCAGCGTGAAATCCTTTCATCCGTTTGGGACACATTGAAAAATGAGGGTATTTTGGTATACAGCACCTGTACATTCAACAGAGAAGAGAATGAAGAAAACGTAAAGTGGATATGTAAAGAACTTGGAGCTGATCTACTACGGGTAGATCAGAATGAGAATACAGGCATTACCGCAACCGAATACGGATACCGATTTTACCCTCACAAAACACGTGGCGAAGGATTCTTCATTTCCGTTCTCAAAAAAAAAACATTACCACCCAGCCTGACAAGAAAGAAAAAAGTCGATAAAAAAAGTATCAAGTCCGTAACAAAAGAACCCGTTTTAACGTTATCTTTGCAAGAGTCTAATCGGTGGACGGTAATCAATGAAAATAATCAGATAAAAGCGTACGATACCGAATATTTATCTGACATATTGTTTTTAAACAAAGAATTAAAAACGATGCATTCCGGTCTCTTACTCGGCGAACTAAAAGGTTCAAACTTTATCCCTTCGGCGAGCATTGCTTTTTCAAAAAAACTAAATCGAGATTCGGCAGAAGTAGTAGAAGTGGATTATCAAACAGCTATTTCTTTTTTACGGAAAGATGCGATAACCTTACCCAATGCCGCTCGTGGTCATCTTTTAATCAGCTACAAAGGGCAAAGTTTAGGTTGGGTGAAGAATATGGGAAACAGATGCAATAACCTTTATCCACATGAATGGAGAATCCGGATGAAGATTTGAAATAATGCAGCGTCAAAATTCATAAGGTGAGAAGTCAATTTGATGCAAACATTCAATAGTTTTCGCCTACGACAGATAGTTAATTACGAATTGAAATGAATATTATATTTTTAGGAACAGGAACCTCTACCGGAATTCCTCAGATTGGTTGTAAGTGTGACACCTGCCTTTCTGTCGACAAAAAAGATAAACGGTTGCGTGCTTCAGTTCTGATAACAGAAGGAGAATCACAAATTCTCATCGATTGCGGTCCTGACTTACGCCAACAACTTTTATCGAACAATATAGGCAAGTTGAGTGCGGTGTTATTGACCCACGAACATTATGATCATATTGGGGGATTAGACGACGTTCGACCTTTGGGCAACACTCAACTTTATGGCGAAAAAAGAGTTTTAGATATAATCCGTCGTAACATGCCCTATAGTTTTAGCGAAAACAAGTATCCTGGCGTTCCTTTAATAGATTTACATGAGATAGGAGAAGAAGGATTTTTTGTAAATGACATTAAAATTCAACCTATCAGAGTTATGCATGCAAATCTCCCTATTTTAGGTTATCGGATCGGAAAATTTGCTTATCTGACAGATGTAAAAACTTTGAGTGACAAAAGTATTGATCAACTGCAAGGACTCGATGTTTTAGTTTTGACAGCATTGAGACACCAAAAACATATTTCGCATTTGTCGTTGGACGAAGCGCTCAATATTGCGACTAAAATAAATGCCCGTAAAACCTATTTTACACATATGAGTCACGACATGGGTTTGCACGAGGCGGCAAATAAATTATTACCCATCAATATCGAATTGGCATACGATGGATTACAATTGAACTTATAAGCTATTATTTATCTGATTACAAACGATATATTAAACAATAAAACTATGGAAACACAAAAACTAAGATTTGCGATTCTGGCTTTTGGATCAGTTTTATTCACATCATGTACTTCCTTATTATACACCTCGATCGATGTTTTACGTCCGGCAAAGGTGGAATTTGCCATGGATGCAAACAACTTGCTTATCGTAAATAATTCGGTAAAACAGCCGGCTAATATGGGGCACAAAACTGAACTATACAACGAACCCGCAAAAAACATACACCTCGCAACTGACAGCCTCTCCATATTTTGCCTGGGAGCGTTGACAGAAGAAATAGAATCGAGAGATTTTTTTTCATCAGTTCAGTTAGTTCCAAACTCTGTAAACAAGACCCATGATTTTCTACGATCGAGAGAGCTAACCCCTCAACAGGTAAAAAACCTATGTGCAAGCTATCACAGCAATGTCGTTCTGTCGTTAGACAAGATAAAAGTAAATGACAACTTAATGGAATCATACCTCGACGAAAGTAGTAGCTTCCTTGGCTCATTGGAACTACAGTTTGAAACGTATTGGAGCATCCATTATCTGGACAGACCGCAAGTAAAGACCATACAGTTTAATGATACCGTAAGCTGGGAATCCGAATCATATCGCCGAAAAAAAGCATTCAGTGATTTACCTAAAAGAGCTGATGCACTGGTAGACGGAGCACTGAATGTGGGACACAAGTCGGTTGATCAATTTATTCCACATTGGGAAAAAGCTGATCGCTACTTTTACAATTCAAGAAATAAACTCATGAAACAAGCCATGGATTCCGTTTACATAAAAAATTGGAAAGCAGCCATTAGTTTGTGGCAAACAGCTATAAGCAAAAACGGAAATGCAAAGATTAAATCTCAGGCTGCTAACAATATTGCAATAGCCTACGAAATAACAGGCGATCTGAATAAAGCATTACAATACGCTCAAAACTCACTTCTTTTTATGGGCGAAATGACTGCAGTAGATTATAACTCATTCAGAAGACTTTCGGATTATATCAGCGACCTGACCCTAAGAAAAAAGGAAGCCATTGCACTGAATAAACAATTGGGTAATTAACGCTCAATTGTTTCAGGACTCGAAGTGCACTTCCGAATAATATTGGCTGTATAAATAGATTGATAAAGTTCTCTCTGATAAAAATTGTATAAGCAGATTTTAGTACTTTTGCAAGCATAATCATTATAGAACTAAATTATGCTGAATACATCCGACAAAACCATACTGCAGAATCGTGGTATTTCTATTCTCCAGATAGAAGATCAACTCAAATCATTTGTAACCGGCTTCCCTTTTCTTGAGATTCGCGGAGCTGCTGAGCCCGGAAAAGGAATCATTCAGGTTAGTGAAACCGAATTACAAACAGCTCTGAATATTTGGGAAGAATACTTGAAATCCGACGCGACAATTATCAAGTTCGTTCCGGCTTCGGGGGCTGCGAGCCGCATGTTCAAAGACCTTTTTGAATTCTTAGAAAGCAACAAAGGCGAGCCAACCAATGCATTTGAACATAAGTTTTTTGATGAAATTGAAAAGTTTGCTTTTTATGAAGATTTGAATGAGACTTGCAAAAAAAACAATAAGCTATCAATAGCTGAATTAATAGCTTCTAAACAATATAAGCCAATTGTAGCTAATTTATTGCACGAAGACGGGCTTAACTACGGAGCTTTGCCTAAAGGCCTATTAAAATTTCACTCCTACCCCACCCAAAAGCGCACTCCGATGCAAGAGCATTTAGTGGAAGGAGCTTTATATGCTTCCAACAAATCGAGCCTGGTAAATATTCATTTCACTGTATCGAAAGAACACAGAGCTTTATTTGAAAAACATTTGAACGAATCGGTAAGTATTTTCGAAAAACAGTTTGCTGTAACGTACAAGGTGAGTTTCTCGGAACAAAAGCCATCCACAGACACGATAGCCGCCGATGAAAACAACTTACCGTTCCGCGACAAAGGCAATCTGGTTTTCCGCCCGGGTGGACATGGTGCATTGATCGAAAACCTCAACGATCTGGATGGTGATATCGTTTTTATCAAAAACATCGACAACGTAGTGCCCGACACACTGAAACAAAACACCGTTACGTACAAAAAAATTATAGCCGGCATCCTGATCAACCTACAACAACAGAGCTTTGCTTATCTGCGCGAGCTGGAAAACGAATCTATCTCCACAGCCAAACTAAGTATTATCGCCCAATTTTGCGAAACAAAACTAAATAATCATCGCGAGAATTTACAGACCCTCTCACAAAGCGAACTGAGACTCTACCTGATCGGCAAACTAAACCGTCCGATGCGAGTATGCGGCATGGTAAAAAACGTGGGAGAACCCGGCGGAGGCCCATTTCTGACAGTTAATAGTGATGGGACTATATCGCCACAAATTCTTGAAAGCTCGCAGATCAATCTGAACAATCCTGCCGATAAAGAGAAGATGCTGCAATCCACCCATTTCAATCCGGTAGATCTGGTTTGCGCCGTAAAAAACTATCGTGGTGAGAAATTTGATTTACTGAAATACGTTGATAAAAACACCGGATTCATTTCGCTTAAATCTAAAAATGGCAAAGAACTGAAAGCACTGGAACTACCGGGGCTCTGGAACGGGGCCATGAGCGACTGGAATACTATATTCGTTGAAGTGCCAATCGAAACATTTAATCCCGTAAAAACCGTAAATGATTTATTGAGAACGCAACATCAATAATAATCCAATCGGGGAATCGTCCTCTCAAATCTTAATACGCTCTCCAACAAGAAAAGGAGAGCGTATTTTTTATAACGATTATCTGCTTGATTGCCCAAAATAACTTAAATTCAACGCAAGAAGTCACGCTAATTAGGAAATAGCAGTTTTATAAAGTATGACAAGTCAACCGACATTATGCCGAATCGACAGGAGAGGTACTGATTCAGGGTCAAAGTGTGCGTGCACGCACCAAAAGTATGCGACATCGCACCAAATCAGTGCGTGCACGCACCAAAAGCCTACGATAATGAACAAAACAGCTGCTAGACTAAGATCAAAGTATGTGTAAACGCAGTAAACGGCTGTAACAAGACACAAATTGAATAAGATTGTAAACAATTTTATCGCGACAATCCTCTTAATGGAATGAAAATAAAAAAAGGAAGCTCATTTACTGAACTTCCTTTTTTGTAGCGGGAACGAGAGTTGAACTCGTGACCTCCGGGTTATGAATCCGACGCTCTAACCAACTGAGCTATCCCGCCATTTTTCTA
>Ga0302170_10000633_pt1 | contig 14020 bp, 10 predicted proteins | sample I_Fen_N2_1_FD_193492 | JGI IMG/M metagenome (GOLD analysis project Ga0302170, IMG submission 193492) | Peat permafrost microbial communities from Stordalen Mire near Abisko, Sweden - I_Fen_N2_1 | ecosystem: Environmental > Terrestrial > Soil > Wetlands > Permafrost | place: Sweden: Abisko...
GTATCAAATGGAGTGAGGAACGACAGGCTGACTTGCTAGAAGAACAACTGACAGCATATTTGAATGATTCAGATGTTCAGGGACTATATATCTGGCAGTTGACGGATTGTAAGGTATGCGAGTCGTGGGCAGAAAAAAGACCAAAGTGTGAAAATAACAAAGGAGTTCTTGATCGATACCGCAGACCAAAGATGGCCTATGAATGTGTGAAAAGATTATTTGAGTATAGTGATAAAATAAAATAATTATAAGTATTGAACCGTATTTCTTATGCTTTTAGTGATATAACATAATTAAGTAATAAAAAGTGAGATTACAAAAAAATAGTTGATAAGAGGAGATATTATGATGAATGAAACAATTAAAACGATTCAAAATCACAGATCTATCCGAAAATTTCTAGACAAAAATTTGGAGGAACCGATTATAGATCAAATTATAAAATGTGCACAGTCTATGCCAAGTTCTATCAATGGGCAGCAAACGTCTATTATCGTAGTTAGAGACAAGGAAAGAAAGGCAAAGCTTGCCGAGTTAGCCGGAGGACAACCGTGGATTAATGCGGCTCCAGTATTTTTGGTCTTTGTTATGGATTTTTATAAGACGAACTTAGCAGCTCAAAAGAATCATCTCAAGCAGATCATTCATGAGAGTGTAGAGGGAACTATTGTGGGGACATTTGACGGAGGACTTGCCATGGGCGGAGCACTGATTGCAGCAGAGTCCTTGGGACTTGGCGTTGTACCGATTGGTGGGATTCGACAAAATCCAGCTGAAGTAATTGAACTTTTGAAATTACCGGAGTATACCTACCCCCTTGCTGGACTTGCCATTGGCTATCCAAGTGACCGTTCACAAAAAAAACCACGACTTCCATTTGATACATTTAAACATGAAGAAACATATAACAAAGAAAGTTTAATGGTAGATATTGATGAGTATGATCTCACAATGGAGCAATATCACGAGGAAATTGGCCGTGAGCAGGGTGTAAACTGGAGTGGATATACTGCAAATATTTATCAACATGTATATTATCCAAAAGTTTATCCAACCATGAAAGACCAGAAGTTCCTAAATGATAAGTAACGCTAAGGGAATAGAGGGTTAAAAAACAGTCGCGGTATTTCAGAGAGAAGCGATGGGAGATAATTATATACTATTTGAATAAAATTAAAATGGGGGAGATATTATGGCGCTTTTTAATAGACACACAAAAAAAGAAAAAGAAAACTCATTAAGCAAGCCTGTCGAGGTTGCCGTGGTTGCAAATGAAAATGACATTGAACTTGATAAAGCCAGAAAAGATATAATTGGCAACAAATATCTAATTCAGGGTCCTATACCTAAAAAAGAAGATTTGGTAGAGTGTACAATCCAGGATTTAGAGTTTTTAATTACAACAGGAAAACATTTTCATGAGCAAAAAGCATTTATTGATGATGATTTTATAGAGAAGATACCAGTTTTCTATGAAACGTTAATTGATAAAATTAAAAAGGCTTCTGTATTGTATCTTGCAATAGATAATAATACAGGCATGCCGCATATTGATGGAAATGGAAATGTGTGGATGTTTTCAACAAGTAGAAACGCTGTTAATGCTAAGATTCATTACGAATTAAATGAACAGCTAATGCTTACAGTGAAGGAAATCCCTAATGATAAGATAACCGAGACGTTTGTTGACTTCTTTTATTGGGGGATGGAGTCAATTATCATGGATGGTGGCTCATTCATGACGACCATCAAGCGGGAAGAAGTGCTATCTGCTCCTGACTGGAGCAATATTCCAAAGATTAGTGTACCAGTTACCAATCCAAAATTGATCCGAGATCAGCTCATGTATTATGAGATGATCTATAAAAAGAATAAAAGTGAGCAAGAACAAAAAATTGAAAAGGCATTAAGCGATAGATTTATTTTGGACATGGTAAAGGCTAATTATTTGTGTCCTGTTAAGTATACATATCCAAAAGGAGGGGCACCCACACCTGATGAAAATGGTAACACCGTTCTGAAGAAGGGCGCGACTTTAAGCTTTCCGATAATGACTGATAAGAATGATGTTAATTGGACACCAGCATTTACTGATTGGACAACATTTAGAAAAGTTTATGATGATAAAGAGTGGAGCGGCCAGATAATGAGTTACAAAGATATTGCTGCTTTAATGACCACTAATAATAGCAGTGGCGTTGTTATTAATCCAATGAGCATCGAAATTAAAATTGATGAGAATAGAAAAATAGTACTTTCAAATGTAATGGAAGTGCAAGATAGAATTGAGAGAGAAAAGAACTCAGGACTATTAGAAGAAAAACAGAATAACTTATTTGTTGGTCAACCATCTGAATATCCAACAGAATTAGTGGAAAAGTTGAAACATTATATGAAAACGCAGGTAAACATTAGAAGGGCATATCTTCAATTAAAGATTGAAAATGATAATGATATTAGTTATTTAGTTATTATTGACTTTGACGGCGATAAAAATGTAGTGTACAAAGGCATTGCAGATGCAACGATGCCATATTTGAAAAATAATTATATGGATTTTCATATTGCATATGATTGGGGAATGAAGATGGTTGGAGATACCGAGCCTTTTTATTTAAAAGAAAAATAGTGATCATTATTAAACGAAAGAGAGTAAATATAATTAGAAACGATATAATAAAAAATCAATATGGATATTATCAAATTAAAGATGTACCAACAGAAAAAGCGTTGTCGGATTAGATTATAGTAATGAGGGATTAGACAGGTGACTATTGTCCTTCAAAAAATAGGAACAATTTCATATTGTAGTTTATTTATCTCAGCAAATATAACATTTGCTGGGATATTTTTCGTTTGAAATAAATGGATAATGTATTCGATTGAATGGAATAAATGCTTTTTGTATTAGAAAAAGGAAAATTTTTCATGTATGATGTTAGGAGATGAAAAGTTTCAATAACATTTAACAATATTAGGACAATATTAGAAAACTATAATAATGCAACTAAACGTATCTAGCAAAACGTATTATGAGTGAAAGTGTTAAATGAGCATGCGACATACTATACTTTTATATTGGAGAGATACATTATGAATATAAGAAATGATAATGAGAGAGATTTTGTGGGTTTGACGTACGATCAAGCTGTAATAAAATATTCTGATACAAAGGTTTCGATAGCAGCTAGACAAAAATTTGAAAATATTAATGTTAAGATTGATGGAGTGGAGATCCTTCCACGGGCTGTTGATAGTTATTACCATATCCAAAGGGTTGATGATGCATCGCAACCCGATAAAGCAGAATTAGAATTGTATATTGAAACAGAAAAGATTGATTTAACGGGTAAGAGTATTTCTGTTAGTCTTGAAAATTATCAGGATGAATGGTATGAATATCAAGATATTGGATTTCGGTATTCTTCAATTGCAGAATTGGCGATGCAAGGAACACTGGCCTCTGAGGATGAATTCTTACCATCAGATAAGATAAAGTATTCATTTGATGCAGGTATGAGGCTATTAAATGCAGGCACCAAGAAGATTTATTTTTCTGATAAATATCCTGAAGCTTATATTGATAATATGGGATTTGCTCCTCGTGATTTATCAGATAAGGATAAATGTTTCTATATAACGATAGTTCCAGGTTCAGAGGAAAATACGAAAGCGTTACAAAAGCTAGTATTCCAGAATATGACCACAGGGATGCCTAATACTCAAAAATTGATGAGTCAGAAAAGTGATGGTCAAAAGTGGGTAATGAGTGAGGAAACTTTACCAGATGGAAGGATAGAGATTGCACTTGATGTTAGCGCAGATGATATGTATAATCCAGGTGGACATGGTAATATTGATACAACTATGGAAAATATATCAAACTACACTTTGATATATAATAAATCGTATGAGGTTGAAACAAAAAATATAAGATATACAGGAAAATGGGCATTTGATTTTAATGTGAATGCGAACAAGATGGATACTGAAATAAGTAAAGATGTGGATTCTAAAGTAACTGAAACAAAAACAAATCTTCATACGATAACAGTAAATCACGTAGATTTGACATCATTACAGCTAAAGATTAATGCTACTATTTTAAATATGGATACATGGGAATTTGAAAGCTTCCCGGTAGCTGGGGAGATAAGCAGCCCATACATTATCATGAAAGATGGCACAAGAATTTCTGCGGGCATTAAGGTTGAGGGTGGTTACCAGAAAGGTGAAAAGACAGTAGCATATGGATGGATGTTACCGTCGCTTGTAGATACCACGAAGGTTGAGGCTATTGAGTGGTATGGAGTAAGAATTTATTTGCAATAAGAATTAAGAATTAAGAATAAGAATTAAGAATGAGTAATTGGAATCCTTTGTTTTAGATCGATTATATTTCTGAAAAAGATAATAATTTAATATCTTCATGAGATTTAAGCTCTGCAATGTTATATATGCAGAGCTTTTTTTTGATAAATACTAAAATATTCTAATAAGTAGTGTAATACAACTTGACAAAAACACGTAGTTAGTCATATAATACGTAAGTTAGTTAAGACTAACGAATAACGGGTACAAGGAGAAAAAAATGAATTTTAAGAAATTAGGCACTATGATGTTAGGTATTATACTAGTCTTTTCATTAGCAGGTTGTTCTACAGCTTCCAAAGAGGAAGAAAAAAAATCATCCCAATCATCGGATGTTAATAATGATAGTTCTACTACACAGTATCCAATCACTATAAATCACACGTTTGGAGAAACCGTGATTGAAAGCAAACCAGAGCGTGTGGTTACTATCTCATGGGGAAATCAAGATGTGCCACTAGCATTAGGTGTCATTCCTGCGGGTATGTCAAAAGCAAATTATGGAGTTACGGATGGTAGTGGATTATTGCCTTGGACTGCAGATAAATTAATGGAACTGGGTGAAAAAAATCCAAATCTATTTAATGACACAGCTGGTCTAGATTACGAAGCAATCAGTGATGCAAAACCAGATATTATACTTGCTGCTTATTCCGGGATTACGCAAGAAGAATATAATCTTTTATGCGAGATTGCCCCAGTTGTTGCTTATCCTACGCTCGCATATCAGACATTTTGGCGTGATCAGATAAAAATGGATGCCGCAGGAATGGGCATGAAACAGGAAGGCGAGCAACTGGTTTTGGATTTAGAAAAATTAATTACAGAAAAAACCAGCAATTACGCGAAAATCGAGGGAAATACGGCAGCATTTTTCTATTTTGATCCGACAGATTTAGGTAAATTCTATATTTATCTTCCGGCAGATCCTCGCGCAGCATATCTTACAGATTTAGGATTGAAATTTCCTGAAAGTGTATTAAATTTAAGTGCTACGAATAAAAGCTTTTCTGTTGAACTAAGTGCAGAAAATGTAGATATTTTAAAAGACGTAGACATTATAGTAGCCTATGGTAATGATGATTTGCTAAAAGTGTTGCAGGCAGATGCGCTTGTAGGTACTATTCCTGCTATTAAGAGAGGTTCTGTTGCATTAATTGAAAACAACACACCTTTAGCAGCATCAGGAACACCAAGTGCACTTTCTATTCCTGCCACAATTGATGATTATTTGAAAATACTTGGAGAGGCAGCTGATAAAATAGAATGAAGCGCAGTAAAATAATTACTATATTAACAGGAAGTTTGATCTGTCTTGTACTAAGTTGCTTGGCGTCACTCGCATATGGGTCAAGACATGTGAGCTTTTATGAGGTACTTTATTCATTATTTAATTCAGACTACTCATCTTTTAATGCATTGGTGGTTCGTGAAAGAATTCCAAGAACTATTTTTAGTATTATAGCCGGAGGCTCTTTAGGTATTTCAGGTACACTCATGCAGGCAATCACTCGCAACCCAATTGCCGATCCAAGTATTTTAGGAGTAAATACAGGTGCATCCTTATTTGTTGTAAGTGGAATAGCATTTTTTCAAATAAGTACAGCTGGTCAATATATATGGTTCGCTTTGTGCGGAGCTGCTGTTACTGCAATCTTTGTATATGGGATAGGTTCGCTTGGATATGGTGGTGCAACACCTATAAAACTTGCATTAGCGGGCGCGGCTATAAGTGCCGCATTATCATCGCTGGTAAGTGCAATTATTTTGCCTCGTACGGATGTAATGGATGCATTTCGATTTTGGCAGGTTGGAAGTGTGAGCGGTGCAACTTGGGAAGGCATTATAACGGTATTGCCATTTCTTGTTGTCGGTACAGTAATAGGTATTATATCAGCGCCAGCATTAAATGCATTGGCATTAGGTGATGATATAGCAAAAGGATTAGGTGTACGAACAGGAGTTGTAAGATTTTTTGGAGCATTGGCGGGTGTTTTGTTGTGTGGTGCAACTACGGCATTGGCAGGGCCAATAGGATTTGTGGGACTTATTGTACCACATATTATGCGACTTATATGTGGACCGAATCTGCGATATATTGTTCCAATGTCAGCTGTTGCAGGTGCGATTCTTCTAACGAGTGCTGATATTATTGGAAGACTGATTGGAAGCCCAAGTGAACTTGAAGCGGGCATTGTTACAGCATTTATTGGAGCACCAATCCTTATATATATTGCAAAAAGAGAGAAGGTACGTTCAATTTGAAAAAGAAAGATACAGATATTATTAGGGCGGGATTTTTACGCCGACGCTTTCGATGGATTAGTGTCACCGTCATTTTGATTGTATTGACCTTATGTCTTTCTGGAGCTATGTTAATGCTTGGTAACACAAAATATCCACCAATAACGATCATCAAAGTTCTTTTTGGTGAGCAGATTAAGGGGGCGTCATTTGCTATAAATACTTTGCGACTCCCCCGTATGTTAGCTGGATTTTTGGCAGGTATGGCTTTTGGTATGGCTGGAAATACCTTTCAAACGATATTAAGAAATCCACTAGCGAGTCCAGACATTATTGGCGTGACCGCTGGTTCCAGTGTGGCAGCAGTCTTTTGCATTCTAGTTTTAAATATAAGTGGGAATATTGTGTCTATAACTGCAGTGGTTTCAGGTCTATTGGTCGCAATTTTGATTTATGTGCTTTCTAAAGGAGGAAGTTTCTCCGGTGGAAGATTAATCCTAATTGGAATAGGCATACAGGCTATGTTAAATGCTATCATATCTTTTCTATTACTCAGGGCGTCCCAGTATGATGTGCCCGGTGCAATGAGGTGGCTTAGTGGCAGCTTGAATGGGATGAGAATGAAAAATATCCCGTTGCTTTTCATTGTTGTATTATTCTCTGGAATTATTATAAGTTTACTTGGACGACATATTCAAATTTTGGAATTAGGAGAACACAGTGCTATTACACTTGGATTAAAGACGGATCAAACTCGTTTTTTATTGATATTAAGTTCTGTATTTCTAATTGCGTTTTCTACAGCAATTACAGGGCCCATAGCGTTTGTCGCTTTTTTGGCGGGGCCGATAGCGACAAAGCTTGTTGGAACAGGAGTATCTAATGTATTACCTTCAGGAATGGTCGGAGCCTCGTTAGTTCTTGGAGCAGATTTGATTGGACAGTTTGCGTTTCATACGCAATTTCCAGTTGGAGTGATTACCGGTATTTTAGGTGCACCTTATCTTCTGTTTTTGTTAATAAAAATGAATCGAAAGGACGGGGGCGCATGAGTGAAACACAATTGTTAAAGGCAAGAAATTTAGTTGCTGGATATGATAAAAAAATCATTTTAAACGGTATGGATGTAGTAATACCAAGTAATAAAATAAGTGTCATTATAGGTGCGAATGCCAGTGGAAAATCCACGTTATTAAAAGCACTTGCTAGGTTAATTCGACCGATATCTGGAGAAATCGCCCTGAACGGGAAAGAAATCAGGACAATACCTTCTAAACAATTAGCCCAGATTTTGGGACTTCTGCCTCAATCTCCAGTTGTTCCCGAGGGTATTATGGTTTCAGATTTAGTAGCAAGGGGAAGGTTTCCTTATCAAACATTTTTAAAGGGAGTTGGAAAAAAGGACTATGAGGCTGTCGAAGAGGCACTAGATTTTATGAATATAACTGAGCTAGCAAATAGCAGTGTGGATGAATTATCTGGTGGACAACGACAAAGAGTTTGGATTGCGATGGCGCTTGCTCAACAAACAGACATTCTTCTTCTTGACGAACCAACTACATTTCTCGATATAACATATCAAATTGAGATACTAGATCTGTTGACTGATTTAAATCGAAAACGTGGTACTACTATTGTTATGGTATTGCATGATATTAATTTGTCTGCACGCTATGCAGATTATATTTTTGCGGTTCATAATGGAAATCTGATATCACAAGGGAAACCCTCTGATATCATATCAGAAGAATTAATAAAGAATGTATTTGGTCTCGATTGCGTAGTGATAAAAGATCCAGTTTCTGGTTCGCCATTGATTGTGCCAAAGGGACGGCATTATGTAAATTGTTGATTTCAAAGAGAGTGGAAGAATTTTGAAAATGGTTTGTCAAATCCAGCAAGCATTGCGGTTGCTGGATTCTTTTCGTTTTGTTTTACGAAATCATATAATTGTTCTGTTGCAATAAAAATAATTAAATCATATAATTATTAATAAAGGGAAACAAAACGTTAATATGATGGATCCAGTAATCGACTTAGATAGAGTCGTAAAAGTCAGAGTCAATGATATCGAGTATCTTGTAAATAAATGAGTTATGGAGTGGAGTTATCAAAATAAGCCTAGTGTCATTTATATTAAGTGATTTAGGCCATTTGATGGAAAATATGGATTACTATAATATACGTTAAAATTTATTGTAAAAAAGCAAAGTGAATTTGTGAATAAGCAATGTCATCGTCGTAATTATTTTAGTATAATTCTCTTATAAGAAATTGAGAAAAGAGCAGCTAGATATCATACTTTTCAACATTTCATGCATAGAAAAGAGGGAAATCATGAGACGAAAAATGTTGTTTACAAGAATTGCGCAGCTATTATTTATAATCGTTATCGTTAGTGTTATGACCGCGTGTTCCAAAAACAGTAGTAGCGATAATGCTTTGGGTAAGGAAGTTTCTACGAATATAGAAAATGGCGATAAAACGTTAGAAAACGGTGCTACTACAACTTTGCAAGATACAACTGGATTGCTAAGTATCAAATATGTAGGAAATTCATGCTTTTATATCAAATTTGCTGATGGGACGAGGTTAGTGACAGATCCGTATGGTTCTGCTTATCAAACTAGCTTTGGAAAATTCCCTCAATTAGAAGCAGATGTTATGACTATATCACATGAGCACGAGGATCATATAGATGGAATAAGCGAAGTTGCTGGAAAGCCAAAGATATTAAGGCTATCAAAACTTAGTACACCAGTAACAATAGGAGATGTTGAAATTACAGGATATGCATCTCAACATGTAGCAAATTTGGGAAGCAATACTATTTTTATATACAAAGAAAATGGGCTTACAATTGTAAATATGGGAGAAACAGATAATATTGATAGTCCAGAGGCACAGGCAGCGGTTAAGGGTGCAGATGTTATTTTAGCCTACGCAGGTGAATATGGTAGCGTTAAAAATAAAGATAGTTTTACAACATTGTACAACCTCGATATCAAAGTGATTATTCCGGAACATTATAGTAATAAGCCAGAAGTTATATTTTACAAAGAACCAACGCTTGATAAGATATTAACTGAATTGCCCGATGGAACAAAAGTGACAAAAACCGACGAATTTATTGTGAAAAAAGATTTGGAAAAGCAATTTGTTACATTAAGTCAGATGAAATAATATTTAGTTCACCTAATATTTAGCTCACCTAATATTTAGATTATAGTTAAGGAAAGTTTATACCAAGGTTTTATAATGGACTGCCCCTTGTCAAGTGACAAGGGGCAGTCCATTGGTATAGGCTTTTTTTAATTGCTTTTATTTACAGAATGAGTTATGTAATCAATATACAGATATGATATAATATATAAAATATTAGGGGGTATATGAGATATGGATAATAGAAAAATCAGTTGGATAGTCAGAGAAGGCTATGAACATCTTCTTTATTATGGTTCACAAAATAATTTGGAGGAGAACGCTGAGTATGATTGTTTTCGACTACTTTTAATTGAGCAAGGTTCTGGCACGATATGCTTTGGTGACTACGATATGAAATTTTCCAATCATACACTTTTTTGTATAAATGAAAATGATAGTGTTCAATTTAAAAATTGCATAGATGTAAAGGTTAAGAGTATATATTTTGAGCCTAGCTTTATTAATGATATATTAAATTATGATAATATTAGAGGGGATAAGAATGGATTCTCAAATGCAACGGTTCAGGATTGCTACCTTCTTTTATCATTTCTATACCGAGAGGATGATTGCTTTAAAGGGCATTACGAAATGGAAGAAAATGTTTTTCAAAAAGTCGCCCATCTATTTGGATTTATTGAGAGGGAATTGGTAGAAAAAAGAGATGTATATTGGCCTTGTCGTTCACGGTCATATTTGCTGGAATTGCTCGTTTTAATCACTAGACTTTTTGATTCTAATAAAAATACTGCGGATAGCGAACTGAATCAGATACCAGAAAATATCTCAAGTGTGATTCATTACCTGAATAATAACTATAAGGAAAAAATCACGCTGCAACAGCTTGCAACGCTATTTACAACAAATAGGACAACATTAAATGATCAGTTTTATAAAGTTACAAAGCGTTCTATTAATGAGTATTTAATAGAAATGCGGATTGAGTTAGCTGCGACAATGTTGCGAGATTCGATGATTCCGATATCTGAAATTATATATCGTGTTGGCTTTACAAATAACTCCAATTTTTGGAGGACTTTTAAAAAACATACATTATGTTCACCAAGTGAGTATAGAGAGAAATATTGTTGGATAAAGGATTAGCAAAAATTTAATATTACGAAACCAAGCCCTGAAAATTTATTGATTTTAAGGGCTTTTTGCGTGTAAAAAAGGCGTGTTATACATTGAATACAGCATTTAATAATTATATTGTTATTTTTAAATAAAAACATAGCATATTTTGTATAAATATGGTATGTTTTGTATAAATATAAATCAAAGGGGTACAAAAGAAATATGAGAAAAAGTAGATTATTAATTGTAGCAGCTGCAGCAATCGTTATATGCAGTTCAGCCTATGCAGGAATAACAGTTATGGCAGATGATTCCACAACAGCAACAACAGCAGTAGCTAAGGACGAAGTGATTTTATCTGCGGAAGATCTGACAGAGGCTAATTTAGATAGTGTAGATATAAGCGGTACATACGGATATGGGATATACGCAAATGCTGACAAGTCATTGTACACGATAGTTTCAGATGATGGTAATAAAGTAAGTACAATCAAAAATTCAGATAGTAGTATTGCTAGGATTGCTTTTTCTACAGGTTGTTATGCAAATAATGTTGTATTAGCATCTAATACAGATGGAAAATCAACTTTATTGAATTTAGATGGTTCTTATTATAGTAAAATTACTGGATATTATAATGGAATATCAATGCAAAGTGGTATCACTGGAAGATATTTGATTAACGATGGAACAAATGTAACATTTTATGAAAAAGACGGAACAAAATTATTTCAGATTGCAGGTACTGGAACTATAACGTGGAGTGAAATCAAGGGTTATAATGTACTTGATGGAACTGTGGGTGGTGTAACTTATAGAGGCGTATATGACAACAATCTAACTAAGATTTATGAAGCGGTTTATTTAGGGGATAATGGTAAATATGCCATTGATGATGGTACAAATACAATCTTTTATGGCAAGGATAATATTGAATTATTTAGAGTCGCAATTACAGGGTCATTCGTACTCTGGAGTGACTTTAATGGTTATAATATATTGCATATATATGATTATAGAAATAGCGGTACAACCACATATTTTGGTTTGTATAATAATAAATTAGAGCAGGTTATAACTACTCCTCCATACTGCGTTTCGATATATGTTACCAATGGGGTACTCAAATATTCATGTTATGAGAACTATCCATCTTCAATATATTATTATTATGATAGTAATTTGAAAGCTTGTGGAGCTCCTGTTACAACAACAACATCTTTTACTTTGGCGGAGGAATATAAAGTTAGCTCTGTTATTAAAATTGATGATATTACATTTGTGATTGGTTATAAGAGTGATACTATTAAGCATGTTACTAATTATGCTCTGTTTAATCTAGCGGGTGAACGCGTCTATAATAATTTTACAAATATATATCGAAATGGACTATGTGTTATTAAAGACGAAACAACAGGAAAATTAAAACTTACTCAATTAAGTGCAAAAACATTAGACAATGCCACAAAAAATGAAATCCTTCCTGACAGTAATAAGATCAAGAAAGCAAATATTTCTGTAACAGCTAATACCAACAGTGCAGATGCTACAGTATCAGAAAAACTAGACATGCACATTGAAGCTGCTGGTAATATAATTCCAGATGGAGCGTTCTTGTGTGCCGCAACATTAAAGGCTAGTGATGGCGAACGTTTTGTACGAGCACAAAATGCATTGGCAAATATTGCTAGTAAATTCACAGTATTTGATATAGATTTGCTTTCAGCTAGTAATATGAAGGTCCAACCAGACGGAACCGTAAAGATTACGATTACAATTCCATCCACATACGCTACAAGTGCTCTTAAGGTTTATAGAATTGAAACTGATGGAACGAAAACAGATATGAAGGCTACAATTGTTGATGGTACTATTGCTTTCGAGACAAATCACTTTAGTATTTATGTGTTATCAGATGAATCAGCGGTATTAACAAGTGCTGTTCCTCAAGCTGCAACACAACAAGAACTAGCATCTGCTGCGGTTATAACTCCAACTGTAGTTGCACAGGAGGTAGCAGTAGTTGCAGCTGAAACGACAGTTGAAGCTGCAACTACACCAGCACTAACATCACCAGCAACATTTGATAGATCACCTATAATATTGGGTGTGATCATTGCAATAGTAGCTGCTGGATGTTTCTCTACAATGTTATCATTCAATAAAAAGAAATATAACGAAGAATAGTTTGAATTAGTAAAGTTCTTATTATAAATATAGCAGAAGTCTTTAAATCCTAAGATGATTTAAGGACTTTTGCTATTTAAAGTTTGTAAAGAGGTATTTATGAAAAAAAACAATTTACAGTCTAAATTAAATATTACCTATATTGTTTCAATAATATTATGTTCATTTTTATTAATACTACCCTGGGTTTGCTACAAAGTACAACTAAATGCATCATCTGAAGAAAAAAAAGTTATTCCGATGTCTATTAAAGGAGTTACTGATTATTTTTTGGTGGGTAAAGGCTTTTTGACAATATTTACAGTCTTTGTTATTTTGGGTCTGTTTTTCTTTGCGTGTATTAAAAATAAGATAACAACTAATATCGGGGCTTATATTAAAAATATTGGATATACAAAATTATATACATTTACTGGCGGTTATATTATGTTGGTTATCATCTCAACTATTTTTTCTAAGTACAAAATGACGGCTTTTTTTGGGAATATGAACAGTTGCGAGGGTGCAATCATATTGTGTTGCTATATGATAATATTTATTGCGGCAAGTCTATCATTTCGAACCGAAAAAAGTATCGAAATCTTAAAAAAAACGATTATATTACTTGCACTCATAACTGTGATTTTAACCTTGATTGATTTCTATTATAGACCAATTGCGCAGATTATATTTCCACAAGGTTTTTCAACTGATTTTGTTAATATGGTGAGCCTGACCTTTTACAATCCTGGGTATTTTGGGGGATTTTGTATCTTGATTTTCCCGATTATTGGCGGATACTTTATAAAAGAAGAACAGAACTCTAAGATAATAATGTATGGCGTTATAGCAGCATTGATGATATTTTCAACCATTACATCAAGGTCGACATCTGCTTTTTATCTCCTGATATTTGAAATAATATTGATGATTATATTTTTTACTCAAAAGACATGCA
>Ga0302170_10000635_pt1 | contig 13995 bp, 17 predicted proteins | sample I_Fen_N2_1_FD_193492 | JGI IMG/M metagenome (GOLD analysis project Ga0302170, IMG submission 193492) | Peat permafrost microbial communities from Stordalen Mire near Abisko, Sweden - I_Fen_N2_1 | ecosystem: Environmental > Terrestrial > Soil > Wetlands > Permafrost | place: Sweden: Abisko...
AACCTGTCAGTGGTTTATGAGTCCAAAAGATTTGTTCCTGCACCAACTGTTGCAGTGATTCCGATTGTTTGAAGGACCTCATGTATCATCTTCATTGCTAGTTCTCTGGCTGAAAGATTCACTGTTTGCAGATAATGAGTCCATCCATAAACACCTCATCTGCAGAATAGACATGGAATATCCTCTAAAAGAGTGATGTGGTGCATTGCTCCTCCTAGTTGCATTTACTTCTCTTACTTTCTGCACGACTTCGAATAACCTTGCTCTTCCTAGAATTCCAAAAGCTTTTAATGACGGAGTTACTGCAATGCAAATTGTTTTTTTCTTTTCAGCTTGCATATAAAACTACGAGATTTGTGGATAATGGGTCAAATCCACATTCCACACATTCAATAGATACATAGAAAGATTTGAGAGTAATCCCAATATATATTAAATTTTCCTTCTCTAATCTTTTGTCTCCTCTATTTTTTCTTTAATGCTATTAATCCTGATAGAACCAACATTTTAGTTTTCTCCTATTTCACACACTTAATAATATAACGATTTCCATGTCCAATATCTTTGATTTGCACCTTAGAAAATCCTGCTTTCTTTGCTAATATAGCAATTTCTTGAGGAGTAAATAGCTTAAACCCTTTCTTGGTATAAGATGTTCTTTGCATCCACTCTTTTGAATAAACTGCATTTAAAAATTCTCCATTAGGCTTTAATACACGATAGATTTCTTCTAGCCCTCTTAATGTATCTTCCCAAAAATAAATAGTGTTAACTGAAGTGATTGCGTCAAATGTTGCATCTAGATAACTCAACTTACAACAGTCTCCTATTGTCAAATGCATCTTACCTCTTGATATTGCTTTGTGATTTTTCTTCGAAGCTTCCTTTTTCATATCCTCGGAGATATCTATTCCATAAATATTTCCATCACTCTTCTTATACAACTTATTTAGCATATATCCATTTCCATATCCAATATCTAATATCTTCATATTGTTATTTAAAATCAATGAATCTACTACGCCATTATACATCGTCTTGTTAATGATGTTCATAATCAAACAGCAGATTCTGCCTATAATACCTCTAGGATTTCCGAATTGTGAACCAATATATTCTGATAATCTTCTCATGATTTACCTCACTAATTCTATGACTTTCGTATAATCACAATGCTTTATTTTTTTTACATGTAATCCAAACTTTTCAAAATATTGTTTCATATACCTATCCTCCATTATCATATCCCAGTTACTCACACATGATCTATATGGGTAAATACTTTTTCTATAATGTCTATCACATGCTTATCATCTAATGAATAAAACACATTTTTACCGACACGTCTTGGCTTTATCAGTCGCATCTGTCGCATAATAGCTAATTGATGTGATACAGCTGTCTTAGTCATATCTAATAATACCGCTATGTCACCTGCACACATTTCTTTTTCTTTCAAGGCACATATTATTCTCATTCTAGTATTATCACCTAACGTTTTAAAAAACGATACAACTAATTCTAACTTCGATTCTTCTGGCATTTTCAGACGAACTTCTTCTACCACTTCTCCAAATAATGGGAAACAATCACACTTCTTATTCATTTTGTTTCTCCTTGTCTTACAATTGAATTTGTATTCAATCATTATAGTTGAACATTAATTCAATTGTCAAGTGATGATGAGATTTTATTTTATAGGCACTACGCAAATCTTCTTTTCCGTTGACATTGCAATCGAATCAGAAATAGGGGTTATTAAGATAATCAACTGCTGCTGGAGGATCGGACTTGTCAAATTGTTGTTTGTAAACTTCATGTTACGCTTATACTATTCGCCTGTCCTATTTGCTTGTTCTTCTTTTCATATATCCCGACGGTTACAATTGAAATAAGAACAATCACAGCATTTGCAGCAATAGTTCCCACCCAAGTCATCGTCATGGTTCCAAAGATAGGGGAAGCCGCATTAAACATAGTATGGAATAATACACACATAAATACACGGCCTTTTCCTGATATTTTGTAGATTGCTCCATCGAAAAACCGAAACGCCATGAGTTGAACTGCAAACATCCAAAAGTTAATGAGTCCGTCTCCGTGATTCGTCCCCGGAATAAAGAAAAGAGGAATATGCCATAAAAGCCAAATGGTTCCAACAAAAACTGAAGATAAAACAAAGCCATATCTTTTATCAAGTGATGGCTGCAAGATGTACATCCAGCCAGATTCCTCCAAACCACCGATAATAAGACCACCAGGCAGAGAAAGAAAGAACGTATAAAATGGAAGCCCCATTGGGGTGCGCCCTGAAACTGCAATATGTATCAAAAAATACAGTGTAAGCCCTGCCGTAACGAACAAATAGAGAAATATATTGTTTTTAGCGTAAAAAACAGTTTTCAACCATTCCTTAAAGCCTGCTATTTTGTTATTTTTCTTCAGAACAATATATGAAGCAATCGCAGGCGACAAAATATAGATTGCAAAAGGAATATTCATCGCGAATTGCTGTAACGAGTTAACCCAATTGTAAACCGTATATCCGAAATGTCCAAGAACAATTAAAGTACCTGACACAAGATAGGCTATGCAAAATGTCAGCACCGTAAATTGCACTATTATTTTTTTGTCTTTTATAATTTTTTCTTTCATGTTTTTTTCTTCCATGATAATCTCCCCCACATTTTGAAGTATTTATTAAAGTTTAACAAAGGGCGTTTCGACGATTTCGCAACAATCACAGCAAAGTTTCAACATTTTGTCACAGCTATTAGGAGCAGACATACTTTATTAATAATGTCTAATTTCCAACCAAAAATAAGAGCTAACAATATCGCTAATGAAACTATTATCTGGTTTTTCTATTATTCATTTTCAAACCATTTGCCTTTCAAATAAGCATACATACAAATGATTGGAGACTTTTGTATATCGACTTGGAGAAATGAATCTGCCTGCTAGATAATTCTGAATATTTTCTTCTGATTCATTAAAATATACTACATATAATGCATATGGTCCCTCTCCCTGTCTGGAATAATCATGATAGCTTACCATATTATATGATAAATTAAAATCTTCAGGATAACTTATCTCTAACTGTTTCGATAGCTTTAATCTGTATTCCAAACTACTCTTTATCGCTTTTGATAATTTCTGTTTCTTACCACTTGGCACATAATACTACCATTTATTTAACATCTTTTTTATACTATAACATTAAGCATTGGCGACGTAACTACAAGAAATATTATTCTGTAAAACCAATGTCCTTTAGTGTCAGCTTTTTATATTTTTCAGTCAGAGAGTATGATGTAATACGAACATTCTTATAATTTGTAATTAAAATTTCCCGTTCTACCCAATTATTACACCACTTTATGATTGCTCTTGGTGTGATATCAAAAATAGCCGCTAGATCTTTTGTTTGAAAACTATCCTTACTATTTTCAAACATATATCTTAACATCTTCGTATCCTTTTTATTTAAGCTACCAAATTCGAATTTCTCTTGTTCATTTTTTGTTGCCTCTTCTGCCTGTCTAGCAATATTTTCGGCATTTAAACTCATAATTCGGATAAAGTACTCTATCCAATTTTCTAAATGTGGCGGATTATTTCTTCCATCATAATACAGTGCTGGAAGTCCCATCTGTAGATTTTTATAGTACCCCTCCAAATTATTTGCATAATATTCTTCCATTGAATTAAGGCCTTTAAAATCATATCCCCCAAGCATAAGCACATATGTAGCTAAGGCTCTGCAAGTTCTTCCATTCCCGTCTTCGAAAGGGTGGATTGTAACTAGCTGATAACTAATAATCGCCGCTTTAATTGGAACCGGTAAATCATTCTCCTTACTATACCAAGCTACTAAATCACTCATAAGCGATTCAATATCTATTGCTTCTGGTGGTATATACTCAGGAGACCTAGTTACACTATCATAAACAGCAAATAGCACACCAGGTGCCATTTGTTGTCTGAACCCAATTATTTTTTTCCTTATGCCCCTTCGTTCGATAATTCCATGTAACTCTAAAATAAAATGAATATCAATCGATTTACCAAGATTTATTATACAAACTCATGTAAAACGCCTGCTAGGCGTTTTAATCCCTCTACGATTCTCTCCTCTGGCATGTTTGAGAAGTTAATTCTAAAAGTATTTTCATGACCGCCATTAGGAAAAAATGAACCACCTGGAACAAAAGCGACGTTTCTTTCTAAGCTTTTTTTCAAAATATCTCTTGTATTTACATTTGTTGGAATTTCAATCCATGCAAACAAGCCACCCTGCGGTCTTGTAAAAGATACTCCTTTGGGGAATTCCTCCTCCATTGTTTTAACGGTTAAATCCCTACGTAGTCTATATACCTCACGTATTTTATCAATATGCTCATCTATATCATACAATTCAAGGTACTTCGCTATTTCCATCTGTGCAATTGTATTACACTGCAAGTCTGTCCCTTGCTTTACAAGTACATATTTTTCAATCACACGTTTGTCTCCTGCAATCCATCCAATTCTATAACCTGGACAAAATATTTTAGAGAAAGTTCCAAGACAAAGCACACAACCAATCTGGTCAAAAGACTTAATCGATGGAAGATTTTCGCCTTCATATCTGAGCTCTCCATAAGGGTTATCTTCGATAATCATAACATTATATTTCATTGCAATCTTTACAAGTAGTTTCCTTCTTTCAAGGCTCCATGTCTTTCCTGTTGGGTTCTGAAATTCAGGAATCACGTATATTATTTTTACTTTTTTAGTCCTTTCAAGAATTCTTTCAAGTTCTTCTATTATCATTCCGTCATTATCTGTGGGAACCTCAACAAAGTCACATTCATAAGCTCTAAACGCACTTATTGCTGCAAGGTATGTGGGACTTTCACATAAAACGACATCACCTTCGTTTAAGAACACCTTACCGGAAAGATCCAGTGCCTGTTGTGAGCCATGGGTGATAAGAATGTTTTCTAATTGAAATTTGGTTCCCAGCTTTGAATTCATTCTACTTGCAATCCATTCCCTAAGTGGTGCATAACCCTCAGTTGTCGAATATTGTAGCGCTTTTGAACCTTGTTCCTCCAACACAATTTTGTTTACTTTTATAATCTCCTCAATAGGAAAAAGTTCCGGTGCAGGCAAACCACCAGCAAATGAGATTACCTCAGGTCTTTCTGTTACCTTTAAAATTTCTCTTATTTCTGAAGCCTTTAAATTTCCTATTCGTTTGGCAAATTTATATTCCATTGTAAATACCTCCAATATTTCTTATCTTCTAAATTATAGGATTGATTTCCATATCAGTTAAAACCTCTTGTTCATCCTTAACATTAATCAAGTCCTTCATAGCCTGACACAATCTCTTTACCCCTTCATCAATGTCCTTAAATACAACAAAGGTAAAATTCAAGCGAATAAAATTGTCACCCTGACCCGAAGTAAAGAATGGACTTCCTGGCACAAAAACCACCTTATATTCTGCAGCTTTTGAAACAAGTTTTGATGCCGATACTGCACCCGGAAGCCTACACCATATATAATAACCACCTCTAGGTCTGTTCCATATTAAATCTGCTGGTGCATATTTTGATAGTGCATCGTACATCTCATCCCTTTTCACCCGATATTCTCTGCACATCTTAGGTACGTGTATTTCAAGGGATCCGTTAGTTATAAATCTTTCAATGATCCATTGAGATAGGCTACTTGAATGCAAATCCATTATCTGTTTTGCCGCAGCAAATTCTTTTATAACCCTTTTATGTGCAACCATCCATCCCAATCGCAAACCTGAGTATACAGTTTTTGAAAAAGTGTTTAAATAAATAATATATCCATCATTATCCATTGATTTAAGTATAGGAAGGGAATGACCTTCATAACAAAGATCTCCATAAGCATCATCTTCAACTATGAGAACCCTATATTTATATGCAAGTTCAACAAGTCGTTTTCTTCTCTCAAACTCCATTTCAATACCTGTAGGATTTTGAAATGTTGGCATCGTATATATAAACTTTGGCCTGTACCTTTGCAATAGCTGTTCAAGTACATCCATATTCATACCTTTATCATCCATTGGAACTCCCATCACCCTTGCACCAATAGCATTAAAAGCTTGAATCGCCGGAAAAAATGAAGGTTCTTCTACAACAACTACGTCTCCAGGATCAAGCAATAGCTTTGCAACCAAATCAATTCCCTGCTGCGAACCAGAAAGCATCATTACCTCATCATATTGGCAATAAACCCCTCTTTTATGCATCAACCCGCACACAGCTTCTCGAAGTGACTTAAATCCTTCAGTTGGAGAATGCATCAAAGCTTTAAAATTCTTTTTTTCAATTATTTCATGTTCAATTCCTTTTAATGCTTGAATAGGCCCCGTTTCAGGAGAAGCAATTCCAGTAGCAAAAGAAATCACATCTTTCCTACTTGCAAGCTCCAACAAATCCTTAACTATATAAGAGTCAAATTTACTTGAATACTGACTAAAAATCTGGTTCCAAATTGGTTGTTGCGAAAATTCATTTTCCGAATTTATTTCCCCTTCGAGATACGATAGCACAATAGTACCATTCCCTACTTGAGAACCTACCAACCCATCAGCCTTGAGTTCTCTATATGCATTTAATATTGTAGTTCTATTTACACCAAGGCTTTCTGCTAACTTTCTTTCAGCTGGAAGGCGAAACCCAGGCAAAAGCTCACCAGATAAAATTTGACGCCTAACCTGTTCAAAAATCTGCATATAAATTGGTGTATCAGTATCCCTATTAATTGTTACTCTCATTCTAAATCACCCCCATTGGATTAATCCAATTTCATTATAATTCCACATTTTTCTATATACAACAACCAATTCCAGTATTTTTTAATCATCCAATATTCTTATAAAGATTATCATAGTATATTATTTTCGTTTTTTAATAGATAGATAATCAAACTCGTCACCAAAACCACATTCTTTTGGTGACGAGATATCAATTTTATAATATTATTATCGATAAGTTGAATTACTTAAACTAATTGTATTCCTATGTGTTTTTAAATTTACGCTCTAAATATATCTATAAAAAGTATTCATCAAATACCCATCAAACAAAATCATCTCATCTATCGATAATTTAGACTTATCATCTGAAACTTTTCGATAGCCAAATAGACGGTTATTACAGGCATACTTGTAATTATGACATTTGCTACACATTTGGTGATATATGGAATGAAATGTCTCAAAGAGGATGTAGCTATTTTGGTTATATACAATAAAATTGGAGGGGGTAATGGAGGTTTTGATGTACTTGAAGTGAGTGGGGATAAAAAGAAAGATCTTAATGGAAAATTAAGAGAAATATCTATTACTACTTCAGATAACAAGCAGTTCGTACTTAATATCAAAGAGAAGAACTGATCTTATCTTTAAACCAGTTCGCTGGTACAATGTCTTTTTGTGGCATGCTCAATAGGCGCAGATAACATCTAAAATTATCACAGTGAAAAACACCAATCCGATAGGCCTTATATCAAACTGGCTATATATATCGAATCCATCTGTCCGTTCGGGTGTTGCTGTCATTCCAAGTAGACACTTAGGCTTAAAATACTTAATTATCCTTTGATAACTTTCTGCACCTGACCGATGTGTTTCATCCAAACAAATGTAATCAAAATACCCATCACCAAACTTTTGCAGAGCATCAATTTTTGACATCATTTGAACAGTTGAGAAAAGATAATCTGCATCATAATTTTTAGTTGTCCCTGATAATAGTCCTGCCTTAATTCCTTCACCTAAGACATCCTTAAAGCTTTCCATTGCCTGCTTTAGTATCTGTTCTCTATGTACTAGAAATAGCATCTTTTGGGGTTTGACATTGGCTACATCAAAGACCGAAAGATACGTTTTTCCAGTACCCGAATTTGTCAAGTGGATGTGAATGACTATTCCAAAGAATTTTATAATCCTGTTACAGTTCAGTCATCACTATATCATAATACAACTGGTAACCTCTTGCCCTTAGTTCCAGTACATTTTTAATTTTTTGTATAGTTCTTGAAAGACGAAAAATATCTTCTTAACATTTGATTTTTATAATATCTAATTTTTATAATAACTGGTTTTTATCTTGAATTCCATCATCTGGTAATATATTGTAATGTTCTAACCGTAATCTGGGTAACTGTTGTGACTATAATAATTCCAAAAGCAATAGCACCTGCTTCTCCTGCCAGCAATAGGGCCAGCGACCGTCCTGACTCCGTATTGCCAAGTACCATTGCAGACATCATATAATATAAATCACTTCCTGGCATAAGTGGCACCAACATAGGAACTAATAGTAAAATTACAGGTGTTTTAAATATTCTGGCAAATATCTCAGCCAGCATGGCAATTAAAACAGTTACTGCAAAACAAGAAATAACCTTATCGCCACAAATCCCCAGGATTATGGTATAGGACACCCAGCAAATCGCGCCGCCAATTCCTATAAAGATTACTTTATGACCATGTATATTAAACATTATGGAAAATCCAACAACGCCAATAAATGCCATGATAATCTGTATCATCATTTGTTGCATATTAGTACACTCCTTTTAAAATCATGACCATTGCAAATCCAATGGCAATTGCAAATGCCTTTAATAAAGCCTCGCTAAGGCCAAGAAGACCAGTAATCAAGTCTCCTTTAATCATATCTCTTAAGGACGTTGTTAGATAAATTCCAGGAATGAGAAGCATTATATTACCTATTATTATTTTATCAAATGATTTTCCTATCCCCAAACCAATTAAAGTAACGGCAAATAATCCCGTAACAAATGAGCATAGAATATTTAACACTATGGTCTGAATATGAATTTTATTGCCTATATCAATAATGAAATATAATAATATGCCAGTCAACATAGAGGCAACAGCGTCAAAAGCACATCCACCATAAAACATGGCAAATGCCGCCGATATAATTGAAAATGCTAAGATATTTGTATATTTACTGTATTTTCTAACCTTTTTAATATCATTGATTCTATTCTGCAAATCACGAATTGTAAGCGTATCTTTGCATATTTCTCTTGAAAGAGCATTAATCGCTTCCAGTTTTTCCATATCAACCTGCATTAATTTAATTCTTCTGGTCTGCGTTATAATTTCATCTTCTTTTATCTGAACAGTTAATACCATTGATGACGTTATTGTTAGGATATCAACACGTTTAAAATTATATGCTCTACCAATTCTTTCCATGGTATCTTCTACTCGACTCACCTCAGCTCCTGCCATTAAAAGCATTTCACCAATATCAAGGATAACTCTCACTAAAATCGAATTATTATACTGATCTGAATTATACTCATCTGTTTCAAATCTATCTGTTTCAAATCTATCTGTATTATATCTATCTTTATCATATCTGTCTTCATTATGATCTTCCGTATTATACTCTTCTGTATTATACTCTTCTGTATAATGTTCTTCTGTATAATGTTCTTCTTTAGTACTGCTCTCTTCCAAATTATGATACAAAATTAATTTATCATCTTCGTTTGGGCTATATTCAAATTGCGGCCTATTAATTTTTTTACTCCCCATCAAATTATCAGTTAGGATAAATTGTGAATCATTACTCATATGTTTCTCCTACAATGCATTCTCGCTTTTAATATCTGAATCAAATTGCCTTCTATAAACTCTGCAGCCTGTTTTGTTCCAATATTTTTCTTCTTTTAATTTAATTACTTCATATTTGCCTTCTACGTGACATGCGAAATCTCCTTTGCGAGAAAGTTTTTTTTATTTTACCATATTACGAGAAAAAATTGGGAAATATAAGATAATTTAGAGCGAAAAATATTCACCTTTCAGAGCTTAGATGACTACGTTCAAAACTTTTGATAGCCTTATAATGACTGAAAAACCTGGTGCTGTTCACTAGTCTATTTTCTTTATCATAATTTCATATTCAAATAATTCGATTCTTTTTATTATTTTTTAAAAATAGTTTTGTCTCAACATTATTATTCACCTCAAATTAGTTTTATTTGGTGACTAAAAATGTATTATTTTGGTGACCAAATGTCAATGTTATAATATTATTATTGACTAAAAGATTACCTGGATTGGAATCCTAAGTACAAGTAACAAAATTTCAACCATCGGCCTTTCTCCATCCACTATCTACATCAAATTACAAAAATATATTTCCCATTTCCCTTGCCTTTAACTACATCAATCACTTTAGTTTTCTTCATTAAAGTGATTAAGTTTCCAGCATTTGAGTCTGAACATTTTAGTATGTCCATAATTTCTTTTCTTCCAAATACTTGTTTATTATCTAAACCCTTAAATATTTTAATTATATTATTACGTATTATTTTCGTAGTATCTGCTTCATCTAGATATGTTTCCAATTTTTGAATAGAAATCTCTTTTTCTTCAAACACCGCTTTTTCAGAATCAAACGTCAATTTTTCGGGAGTAAACACCAATTTTTTAGGAGCAAACGCCAGTTTTTTATCCAAATCATTCTTTATAATTGTTTCAAGCATAAAACTTTGAACATGATAAATCGGATCTGACAGTCCTGCATTTTCCATCTCTTGGAACATACGGTTAACGCCTTCCCCATATTCTTTTACATACTTATAAGCCTTCAAAAACTCAGCGATCTTGGGATTTCTTGAAAAATGAGTATGTCTTATATTGTCTGTTTTAACTAACCCAGGTAATTTTCCTGGACTTTCAACCACAATTCTATCATCAAACATTTTTATCTGAATATCAGTTCCTTTGATGCTATAATCACGATGTGTCACTGCATTGACGATAATTTCTTCACGAACAAACTGAGGATATTCCTCATCCGTTTTAAATAACCCATCAGAGCCAAGATATGTTTTTTCTTTAATTTGTGTATTCAGGTACTTAACAGCTTCTACTACTTGTTGTAATATGTTACCTTCAAAAATCACATCTTTGATAACATTCATTTGTGTTCCAAATTTTTCTTCCGTACCTTCATAGCGAATAAATCTCACTCTTGCCCTAGGAAAATATGTCTGAGGATTTTTTCCAAACAATATAATTGCTGCAGTACTAATTATCAACTCATCATTTTTGTCTTTTATAAATCCCTTATTCTCTTTTAGATATTCTAGTGCAGACTTGTTATATCCTATTTTCTTTTTATAAGCTTCCACGAATTCCATATCAATATCATCCAATTCTGCATCTGCTACTGGCGCATCTTCAAAATAACGCATTCCTTTGTCATACATTAACTGGGTTCTATCTACAAAAGATAGCTTTTTTGACTTGTCCCCTTTACGGATAAATACTTCATCTGCTTGATTTGCGTGCATTTGAATACTTGGTTCAATATGAATTAATAAAACATGATTATCACGTCCTTGTATATCTTTGCATGGAACCATTTCTGTAGTTACTTCTACTGTGGGATTGCAATAATCAAGTGGCACTCTCAAAATATCATTCAGCTTATCGATTTCATAATCTACGCCTTCTACATCTCTCTTTGTATTCGTAATTCCAACTGCAATTGTTCCACCATCTGCATTTGCAAATGCACAAATTGGATCAGATAACGTTTTGGCAACAATCTTTATACTTTTACGGTCAAATGTCTGGCCTTCTTCAGTTGTCAAAATCTCTTCTATAGTCATTTTCTTCACCTCTTGTCCCTTGATTTTATGGTATGTAATATTCAAAATCTTGACTTTCTATATACTCTTCTCTTATAACCTTTTTCATAAGTTTTCTGCATTATTATGCCTCCACACATATTTGTTTTATCTTCTCAAAAATTTATGCTGGAGCTATTTTTGCTTCTTGTAATATTATAACTTTGTCACTAACCTTTAAAACTGCTAAATCTAAGTTATAGTATTTTGTTTTATACTTTTGCCGTCACCTGCAGTTTGTTCCAAAATGGAACATACTGCGCCTTCGCTGTTGTATTATAGTAACCTCATTTTAAACAACCTCATACTTTTTGACATAATAATTATCTTTTCCGACAGCTCTGAAACCATATTTTTTTATAGTTTTAATCATTATCATCTTTAATCCCTCATCTTCAATATTGCTCCACTCATCTGCTTTCTGCGGCTGTGGATAGGTATTCATTAATCATATATCTCCTCTAGAATATTTACTGCTTCAACCAAATAACCATAAGCTTCTAAATTTAATTTTTTAACATACGATAATTTCTGATATTCCTTTGCACTAATCTTTCCAGATAAATATTTTTCCGGATGTTCAATTTTTAAAATATCTGGCTTATCTTTTAACACATATGCAGCAAGACACATTACCTTACATGCTTGAAATGTAGCTTTCTCTCCTGAATATGTTTCATTGAAGATATGGGATTTTACACCATTTATTCCTTCTATAAACAACGAAAACTCTTCTGGATCCGAATATCCTTTACTAATAATACAGGCTGTTACTCTAATTGTATCTCTTAATGTTTCTTCAAATGTAACATCTAATCCACGATAATCCAATTCTGCAATGGCTATTTTTCTGTACGTATTTTTCACTTCTTGAAAATCAGTAATTACACCCGTCAGTATTGCACAATCATATAATTGTTTAATTATTTCGGTGTTCTTTCCAAATGGAATACCTATTGTATGTGGTGCGAATGCTGTCAATTTATCTCCCAAAATACAGTTTACGCTCGGCACCTTAACAAATAATTCTGGCTCTACTACTGTTAATAATTCATTCTTTATAGGCCTATCATCTATTGACGAATAATGATTTTCCTCAAAAAGTATATCCAGTAATATGTAAAAATCAGCATTATTAATAGGTGATTCATAAATAAATTTGAAATGTCTTTTTACAATGTTGTTTTTTCCTATTCTTTTTTGTTCATCAAATCTAATAAATGGAAATAATTTTCCAGCCTCTTCAATATAATAGTCAACGTCCGTTCCTGGTTCCACAATAATATCAATATCTGTTGACAATCTCATTGGATGTTCCAATAAAAGCATTAAACAAGTACCACCTTTAAATACAAATGGCATCCCAACTCTTTTTATGGCTTCTAATAAACCAAAAGCATATAAAACTCTCTCAATTAAAATGGGGTCTCTATGGCTTTCTTTTTGTATTTTACGAATGTATTCCATTTCATAATTTATCTTATCAAGCATACTATTTCTCCTTAACTTTTGCTATCATGTAACTTAATATTTGTTTTCTCCATAATTATTTTTCGAATTTTATCTGAAGCATTCCGCCTAGCTGCATATCTAAATAATTTCGTTTCATCAACAATATATATCGAAAATATGTCTTCTATCATTTGTTCACATTCACTGGTTGCATAAATTGCTCTAAGAAGCTTATTTGTAGCTATATCAACGATTAATTTTTCAATTAATATCTTATGAGTATGCTTCTTGTCTCCAGGTGTCTGAGTTATCATCTTTAAAATAGCAATCCCATCATCGTCTGCATATTGTGTAAACATTTCAACGGAAGGTTTTAATAATACATTCCCAAATTTCTCTCTTAATGTATTAAAGACTGCTCCCTCGAGCATGTTTTCTACTTCGACAAAGATTCGATTATGAGCTAATTGATGATTTAAAACGACATTCAATTGTATGGATTCCCAAGCTTGAAATTCAACTAATGGATATTCTTCTTTGATACAATCAATCACCTTTTGCAATTTTTCGGATGGTTCATAATCATATTTTCTTTTTCTATTTCCCTGATACTTTATGATATATTTATTCCTTCCAATACGACATATTAAATTGTCATCTAAAAGGACTTTCACCAACCAATTAATTGAATTCACACTAAATGTTTCATCAATTTCAATTGCAACATCTAAAATATCCTTTCGATTAAAATTTTCTATTTTTTCAAGCTTACTCAATAATTTTTTTCTGTCCATTTATACCACCATCATTTTCACAATA
>Ga0302170_10000640_pt1 | contig 13953 bp, 11 predicted proteins | sample I_Fen_N2_1_FD_193492 | JGI IMG/M metagenome (GOLD analysis project Ga0302170, IMG submission 193492) | Peat permafrost microbial communities from Stordalen Mire near Abisko, Sweden - I_Fen_N2_1 | ecosystem: Environmental > Terrestrial > Soil > Wetlands > Permafrost | place: Sweden: Abisko...
TTTTTCAATAAGATCAGTGCTGAAATTGTCGGGATAATCTTCGAACCACTTCCAGTACCTACTTCGATCGAAGCTCGAATACAGATTTACATGACCATCTTTCAGTTCCGCAAGCATGTTTCCCAACAAATCGAAGAAAGCAACTTCGTCCTTTATAGCCGGCAGCTTATGATGATATACCGTATAAATAGAATCCCAATTGATTTTTTTATAATCAATATAACAATATCTGGTGTCAATAATGTTCCACAAAGCCTGAAAATTACCCTTGTAGGTGTTGGGTTGCATTTCGGGCTCACGCATGCACGATGTTATCATGGTCACCACAAACAACAGCACAAAACCAGATCTTTTCTTTACTCCCGTCTTATTCATTGGTGCTGATAAAATTAGGTGACAGCTTCTTCTTTCTTCCGGAAAAAGATACGACATCGAAAGTAGTTCCAACCATCAAACTAAACGAATTTCGTTTAAAAACCATATCGTTAGCCTCATACTTCAGGTGTTGATAAGCCAATCCAACCTGCCAGGTTGATTGCGCGAAAGGAATATCCACCGTGAGTTTCGGATTTATGCCGCGTTTGTTGTGCAGCGAGCTGAAATGAGTCAACCCGGCATGGTTTCCCAGTTCAAACATCTCGTAATACGATGTTCCTGCCAACGGAACAAACATCCATCCTATTACGGGAGTTTCGGCTGAGAGCTGAAGGCGCAATGTCCTTCGAAGCAGGGAAACATCATACCGTATCACCCCCGATACATTGAGATTCGTTGCCATATCCATATTTACCGGGTTATTGATATTGCGGGTCAAATCTTTAAACCCAAAGTCCACATCCCAGCTTCCGCCAACCAATACATGGAATCTATTTGCAGGACGAAAATGATACTGCATACCGAAACTGTAGTTTGCCCCGAAGTAAAGCATCGAAGCCGTTCCCGCTGGATTGTAAGCGATGGCTCCTACCAGATAATACTGATGCTGAATGGAAATATTGTTGTTGCGTAACGACAAAAAGCGGCGACTTTCATGATTAAAATCAAAACCACTGCCACTGTAAGTTAGGGGCGACAGATAAGGATCGGTAAGTTGAAGCGAAACATATCCTAATGAATTTGTTCGGGTCGTTACCAGGTATTTATCTGCCTCAGTCTGCTGCGCCACAGCAACCAGATGAGACAAAACAACCAACGTTACTAAAACCAATTTCTTCATCAGGGAAAGTATTAAAGAGAATTATGCCTACAAAAATAACAAAAATGTTTGGTATAAAGCCTGCTTCGGACAGGCGATTCATTATTTGAGAAACCTTGTTTCATATTGCATTGTGTATGTCCTGAATAGATTTTATGTTGGCAGAAATAATTATCTTTGCATACATTTGATTTATTAAGCCCATAAATTATGAAAAAACTGGTTTTTGCCACCAACAACGCTCATAAACTGTCCGAGGTCAGAGCTATACTCGAACCTGAATTTTCCATTATCAGTCTGGCCGACCTGAATTGTAACGAAGACATTCCCGAAACTGCCGACACATTGGATGGAAATGCCCTTTTGAAAGCTCAATATATACACGATAAGTTCGGGCTGGACTGCTTCGCCGATGATACCGGATTGGAAATTGAAGCCCTCAACGGCGAACCCGGTGTTTACTCGGCGCGCTATGCCGGCATGGAGTGCGATGCCCGAAAGAACATGAACAAGGTATTGACCAAACTTGGAGACAACCCGAACAGAAATGCCTGTTTCCGCACCGTGATAGCCCTGATACAGGGAGACAAAACCATGTATTTCGAAGGAAAAATTGATGGACAAATTACTCATCAGCCTCATGGTAACAGCGGATTTGGATACGATCCGATTTTTATAGCAAAAGATTATTTGATGACCTTTGCCCAGCTTAGCGCAGAGGAGAAAAATAAGATCAGTCACCGGGCTCTGGCTGTAAAGCAATTGGTAGACTATGTGCAACATTACGAATCAATACTGGCAGGAACCGAAACACCCAACTGTGTGTAGCAGCCCCGGAGCTCCGACCTTTCCCTTTAAAAAAATGAAATTATGCGTCATTCGAATAACAAAATATTCATCCTCGGTTTTCTTTTATCGACAATTTCATTTTCGGTAATGGCGCAAGTAGCCATGGGCAAATGGAGAACACATCTCTCCTACAACAATGTTTTGCAAATTGCTCAATCGCCCAATAAAATCTTTGCGGTAAGTCAGGGTGCTCTGTTTTCGGTAGATAAGCAAGACGGCAGTCTCTATTTTTATAGCAAGACAAACGGACTCAATGGCTCGGGCATTGCCAACATTGAATACAACCCCACCACGCAGGAGCTGCTTATTATTTACAGCAATGGAAATATCGATGCATTGGGAAACAACGGCATAATCAATATCCCTGATCTGTACAACAAGCAAATGAGCACCAGTAAAGCAGTACATCATATCCTATTTTATCAGAAAAAAGCTTACCTGTCTTGCGACTTTGGCATTGTGGTGTTGAATCTGGATAAAAAAGAGGTCGCTGATACCTACTACATCGGACCGAATGCCAGCCAGGTGGCTGTATTGAATACCACCATAAACAACGCCACTATTTACGCCCTCAGCAAATCGACCATTTATCAGGCTTCGATAGCCGAACCTCAGTTGGTGAATTATGCTTACTGGACTAATACCGCATCGTGGCCCGGAACGGGTGACTTCCAGCAAATTACTTCTTTCGGCGGAAAACTTATATTGCAGCGGGGCGGAAAACTGTATAAACAAGAAAATGATAACTCCTGGACGCCTTTATTTACTGGTGTCACTGTTAATACTTTCAACGTTTCCAACGGCAGTTTAGCCGTCTTTACTGACAATGCAACCTATTTGTACGACACTGCCTTTAATACAAAAACAATCAATAACCTTGGCACAATTACTGATGCAGAATATGATACACAAAACAGCACATATTATTTTGCTGCCAATAGTTCGGGTATCATTTCTTACAAGCAGGTCGGAAGTGAAACACCGGTGGTTAACTACTTCAAACCGGTAGGACCGGCGGTTAACATCCCCTGGGACATGACATTTTCGGGTAAGAAGTTATTTGTGGTACCGGGTGGCCGGTGGGCATCGCAAAACCTTACCGATGGCGACATAATGATGTACGAAGCCGGTGTATGGACAAATATCTATGCCAAAACCATTCAGGAAAAAATCGGACATTTGGTCAATGACTTTATGAATGTGGCTGTTGACCCGTTGGACAATAAACATTTTTTCGTATCATCCTACGGAACAGGGCTGTATGAATTTAAAAACAACGTATTCGCCAACTGGTATAATCATTTGAACAGTAAATTGGAAACTACCGTTCCTGCCGATCCGTATCGCTATATCCGATTGGATGGTGCCATTTTCGATCAACAGGGCAATTTGCTTGTGAGCAATACGAGTGCCGCAGCAGGAATTAAAATTCTGGCAGCCAACGGCACCTGGTCTCAGCTTACCTATTCGGACTTAGCTTCAAAACCAACACTGGGAAAGATATTGATTTCGAATCAGAATGCCAATCAAAAATGGGTTCTATCAGTTCGCTCGCAACCCGGTGTTTTTGTTTTCGACGACAATAAAACCCTGACCGACCAATCGGACGATAAGTCTGTTTTTCTGTCGAAATTCACTTACCCCGAACAGGATAAAACCGGAAACACCATACATACCTCACAATATCCCTCCGCCGTGTACAGCATTGCGCAAGATAAGAATGGTGTGATATGGGTGGGTACTGACATTGGGCCGTTTGTGTTCAACAATATCTCGAAAGTGTACAACGATGACTACACCTGCTCCCGAGTAAAAATACCACGAGCGGACAGCACCAACCTGGCCGATTATCTGCTGGTAAATGAGCATATCAAAGCCATAACCATTGATGGGGCTAACAGAAAATGGATAGGTACCGAGACTTCCGGTGTTTATTTAATGTCGGCCAATGGGCAGCAAACCATACAGCACTTTACAAGCACCAATAGCCCGTTGCTATCGGATAATGTTTTGTCGATAGCCATAAATTCTGTTACGGGCGAAGTCTTTTTCGGCACCGATCAGGGTCTGGTTTCTTACCAGAGCGATGCCGGCGAAGCCGGAAGTACTTTTGGCAATGTATATGCCTATCCTAATCCGGTGCGGCAGGGTTACACAGGTGTGATTACCATCACCGGTCTGGTAGAAAATACACAAGTGAAGATTACGGATATTACTGGGAATCTGGTATGCGAAACCGTGTCGAACGGTAGTCTGGCCACATGGAACGGGAAAGACTCCAACGGGCGAAAAGTAAATACCGGAATTTACCTCGCCATCTGTGCCAATACCGATGGAACACTAAGCACCATCACAAAAATTCTGGTAATAAACTAATATTACCAGAATAGGTTGTTTCTTTAATCTGAGTTTCCTCTTTGCTTTTGTTACTCTTCAGGTGAATAACCGTCGGTAAAACCCTTGCTATCGAGCATTTAATCTGACACCAAGGTGGTAATACTCTGTCCTTTAAGATTAATACTAAAAGTTCCATTGTTCACTATAATTTTAGATAATGGAGCAACGTTCTTTGTAGCGGTTGTTTCATAAGGAGTGAATGAAGTAACTGTACCGTTTTGAATCGTGAGGGGTTGTTTTATGACCACCACACAGCTATTTACAATTACGATAACCGTTTTATTCCCATTTTTATAAGCACTCAGGTAGACGCCGGTGTAAGGATTGGGAGTTATATAAACCCTTTTGTATCCTGGTCTTACCCACTTTGAATACTGAGCTATTGCGCAGCCATTCTTGGTCATTCCGTTATACTCATTAATTAAATTACATTTGCTTCCGTTTAATGGTAATACCCACCACCATACATACGCATTCATATTAAGATTCATACAGTCACTTATTTCTTTGGCCGTTGTCAAAGCTACGGAAATGTTATCATTGGCATTATCAAAATAATGCTCGGTCATCCATATTTTCTTTCCTTTATTAATGGCATTAGTATATTTAAAAGGTTCCCGTCCATACAGATGACCTCCAATATATGAAACGTTGGCACAAGCTGTCTCATCGTTCAAAGTGGGATCTGCCATAGCCGGATTAAAATTTAAGCTTTCGGATATCATTAAAGGATATCCTACTGAGGGTGCATTTTCTTTTGCAAATTTTGCTATTTCTGCTCCTGTCCATGAGCACGATTCGTAGTCTGGTTTCCAGTCCGGTTCATTTTGAATGGATATAGCGGTTAGAGTAACGCCTGCATTTTTTATATAATCGCCAAAGCTCTTGAGATACAAAGCATAGTCAGCGTATTTGGTTGGATCTAAAGCTCCCTGCACGACGTTATTATTGGTTTTCAGAGCAACAGGTGGCGACCAAGGAGATGCAAACACTTTGGCACCCCGTGCGTTTGCTTTCTGAGCATTGGATTTTTCTTGATCCCAGTACTTGTTAGGATCCATTCGTAACCTACAAATGGTTAAACCCATTTGAGAATTATCGCTGTTTCCGAATAGAACATCAGCCTGAGCATCTGTTAAAGCACCATTCCAGGCTGTACTGCCACCAAATCCGTCAATCACTTGCTGTTCGTCCGTCAAATTCAGTATCGCATTACCTGCCGTAGACGAAGGCAGTGTGTCATTTACGGTGGTGGGAGGGGTATATACCGGAGAGTCTTCCGATTTTGCGCATGAAAAAACCATAAACATACTGCACACTATCGAAAAATAACCAATTATCTTTGGAGTCATAACGTTGTGATATTTTTATTGTTTATAAAAACTATGATAGTATTAAATCCGAACTTGCCAGAGGTTACCCGGCATGGGAAGACAAAAGTACTATATTTTTGCCAATTTATTCCCGTTCGTTGGAGGTTTGCATGCAGCATGCAGGCAACGGAGTCAGGATTTACAACTTCTATGTATTTGTTCTTCTAGATTATCAATGTGTCTTTTGTCATATTCCTAAGTTGATTTAGAGTAAATCCATACTTACTTGTTAGTCGTGAAAAATTAAGGCTGAAATTACAAATTAATGGCCTATAAGTCAGAAAGTTAAGTCTTTGAATAATCCAAGTTCATAGTCTGAGGTTGTCTCATATCTCTCATTCTGTCCAAATGCGGTGAAATGTCAATCAAGATATTCTGCTCAGCTATGTCAGGTGCAGTATATTAACTTATACAGAAGTCAGGTTATAGCTCAATAAATGTTTTTATATATCCTCCAAGAACTTCTGATAATGCTCCATCTGCTTGAAGAGAAATTTTTTTATGGTATAAACAGGTAATAACAAGTGTCAATATGTATGCTAAGTGTCTCATATTAATGCTGCCAATTATGTTTAGCATATTGAGAGGCAAACCAAACAGCATCGCAAATAAACCACCCAACAACGCCCCATAGATTGTGTAAACAGCTGCCGTACACGAACTGTCAAGTATCGCCAACAAAAACATCAAGCCCGTTATCTCTGTATTCTGTAGCAACATCTGTCCTACTCCGCGTAAGCCGGTAGTGAGTTTTTCATAGAAAAACTCACTACCGGCTCATACTGTGCAATCAGACTTTCCTACACGTTGGGAGAGGACGCTGCTTATGGTTTGGTTGTTATTTGACGATCAGCGCTTCAGGTACTTTTTGCCTTTTTGGAGATAAACGCCTGCTGGGAGCGACTCGAAATCTTTGCCTACATAGCGACCATAAAGATCGTAAATAGGGGATGAATCCGGCTTATTTGAATCGTTCAGGATGCTGTCAACACCTGTTGTGCTCAGTATTGCACCCAGACCGCGTGCAAAACCGGCGTAGGTATGTTTGCGATACCAGTCGAGTGTCCACAGTCCTACAGGAGTGTCTGCACGCCATCCGCTGTTTGTCGGAGAATCGGTCGCACACCACTGGCAGATGCTCCACTGTTGGTTAGCAGGAATAATCTCCAGGTATTTCTTTACAATCCATTCGTAAAAGGCTGCCATGTGCTGATGCATTTCTTCCGTCACATTGGCTGTTGCCACGTTATTACCGCTGGCATCGACCATGCCCATATCCAATTCACTGATTCGAACCAGTTTGCCAGAAGCTGCCATAAGCCTGAAACTATTCTCAATAGCGTTCTTCTTGCTGGTCTGAGTAGCATCATTCATATAACACGATATGTGCATCTGTGAACCGATACCATCAATTTTTGTGACACCGTCGGCTTCCCAACGTTCAATCCATTTAATCAGCGATTTCAGTTTTCCGTTGCCGTCCCAGTCACCTTCCAGATTGTAATCATTCACAAATAGTTTCAGTTTACCATCGTCACCACCTTTTGAAACCAGCGAATTGGCATAATGCAGACGAGCCAAACGTACTGCCTGACGTACATATTCCAGATCACCCATGTGATCCTGCCAGAAGAAATTGCTGTCATCGCCATTGTAGTGCTGAAGGTCATACACACCATCACCGTCGGAATCGCTACCTGAGATAGCCTCGTTGACCACATCCCACGCCTTCACGTTTCCTGCACAGGCAGTCATCATACCGTTAATCCATCGATCCATAGCATAGACCAGTGTGTCATGCTTGACCTGAGCGGACAATGGAATGCTCTGAGGTAGTTGAACGTATAAGTAGTCCGTCTTAATGGTGGCGTTTGTCACAGCGTTATCACCGTAGTGCTTCCATGCAAACGATGATACATCGGTTCCATCCAAATTACCGTTTATCACACGTTCCACCCCATTGACTTTTAAACTGATATTGTCGAAATAGTAAGCGTTGGCACCGGTAAATTCGTTGAGGTTGAAAGCGATTGACTGTCCGGCATCAGCGAATGAGCCAGTTTTGGTCACCGTCTTCCATTCCGTTGTGAAGTTGACATCACCAACTGCCTGATAGTTTACGTAATTGCCCGGCGAGCTGTGTATTTGAGTCGATGCCTTAGCTTCATTGTCGGCTCGAACCTGGGCAGAGAACTCGTACTGGTCTCCTTTATTGAAAGAGGGCAGCTTGATCCAGAACTGATTATCCCATGTATTCGCACTCTTTGCAGTGGCATTCATCACGATACAGCTTCGGGTAGTCTTCTTTCCTTCCACGGACTTTTCAAACTTGATGTTCTTAATCCAGATGTCACCTACAAAGTCTCCGTTCTGCAAAAGCAGAAAACTGTTATCGAGTGTGCTGGTATAGTTGACAACCACATCTCTCCATTCTGTTGTGAATGGTATTTCCGCGCTTGCTCCGCCGCTCCAGCCTCCAAGTTTACTGTGAATATTGCCGGCAGCAGATCCTTTTACGGTGATGGTCATTTTGTAGGTCACACCCTGAACTGTAGGGATGTTGTCCATAACGATGTACTGAACCTCCCATGAGTTGACAATTTTGGTGGTATGCACCTGAAGACCATCACCGACGAAAGAGGTGGTATAGCCATACGTTGTTTTGTCTGATGACCAACCGATGCTCTTTTCCTGTGTGAAGTCCTTTGACTTCATCAACGTCCACACGGTCGTGTCACTGTTTTCGATCGGTAGCGGAGCCTTGTCCTTGATCAAACCGTTCAGGTAGCCAGTAGCCTGCTGTGCATGCCATGCTAGTGTATGTCCGTATACATTTACACCGGCTACGGAAGCCGTATTTACAAAATTAGTAACGGTATTGAAATTCATAGTCCCGTTGCTACTCACACAGCTTGACATTTTCATTTCATTGCCCGCAACAGTCTCAGTGAAATAGTCATTGACAACCGCCTTAACCGTGCTGTTGTTCAGATAATCATTAGCTCCGACAGCAAGTCCCAGCTTGAAATTAGGATACTTACCATAATTAATGTATTGTTTGAGCGGCAGATATTTCTTCAGGTATCCGTAATTCGTTTCATCTGCCGGGTTACCGGTTGTGTAGTTCTGCGCACCAATCGTCATGGTACCGCACGCGGCTAAAGCAAGTAATAGAAATTTCAGTTTCATATTGTATAGTGTATTATTCCGGGTAATTAATATTAGTTTTAAGGTTCATGTTTACTAATTTCTTCTTTGAAAACAATATGGCTTCCAAAAAAAATCGCGCAAATATACACTATTTTTATTAATACATCATTATTTATCTATCGGTAGGATATTTGAATTTGGTCAATTCTTTGAATTTATAAATACCTTAATAGTAATCCATTATTTATCTTACAGTTAAATGAATCTAAAATTTTATTTTAATCAAATCGTTAAGGTTTTTATCAATCTATGAAGTTTTATATAATGGGATACAATCATCAATCCCATTTGCAGCAACATGTTTTCTCTTTTTTAAAGTATTATCATCATACAAAAATTCCCAATCGGAATTATAAATCACCATATATCCTTTTGAAAACCACGCTAGCTATCTAAATGGCAAAGTAATAATAAAAAAATAGCTCTCCATCAAAATCCAAAATCAAACATTGGTTTTTGACCTTCATATATTTCTCAAATAGCAAAACTGTTTATTCGGAGTTTTTTAATATTGGTGATAACGTGAGCCTGTGCAAAAACCTAATATTCTCCCGTTTTATATTGTTTTAAATCTTTTCAGGCATCTATAGTTTCCATTTGAGGAGAGCTGCTTTGAAGCTATTTGTATTTCGTCCGCTTTTTTAAAGAGCTTATATCGCCTTGAAACAAGCTATTGCTGCCGTATGACTACATTGTGTAGCATATTTATTTACCAGTGCTTTCCCATGTGATACAGTCGCGCGGTATCCCGGTAAATTATATTCAAGTGTGTTAATAGTTTGCCCTGTCAGCCGGTTAATTCCTCGCTTTTTTACAACAAAAGTACAGAAATCAACCTCGACTTTCAAAATTCTAATTTCAGTGCAAACCTAAGAGCGTGTGTCATGGGTTTGTTGTTTTTTCAATCAAGTCGAATTTCAGTTCAGTTCTTTTTTCGTCTGGACAATTGTTTTTTATGTGTCTAAAGTTTTTCGAGTTCTCAATAGGTGTCATTAATTGTTTGTCTCCGTTGATTTCCCATAAAACCAATCCTTTTTTATAGTCGAATATGGTCGCTTTAATTTCGCCAAATTTTGTGTCCATTCTGAATGATTTGTCGCCAGTAAGTCGAGTAAATTTGTCGTATTCGCAAATTTCTTCTGGTTCAATTTGAGGTTTTATAACAAGCTTTCCTCTCTCAAACTTTATTGTTGGTGTATTTCCATCACATGGTTCGTAAATTAAATATCCATCCTTATCTTTTTCAACTTCAATCCATTCTTTTTGAATTGAACTTAGACTTTTCCAATAGCTCGGAATTTCAGTGTTATTTGATTTCGGTTCAGTAATAATCAAGTCGAGTTTTTTGTTTTTTGTAATGTTAAAGTCGGTTTTAGTATTTGTTTCTTTTGTCTTGTCGCTGTGTCCAGAACAAGAACAAATGATAGCACTTAGTATGAAAATCCTTATACATTTCATGGTTTTTCTTTTTTTTACACTTGCCCATATCGACCGAGGCTATGGGCGTTTGGCTGATTGTGGGCGATTTCCGGTCAAACCGAAAGACAACCTGGGTGGAAAGATGCCCATCGAGAAACACCGCTGCCGCACTTGCGGGTAGATGAAGTTATTACCAGTATTTATTTAGTTAGTAGGCTTTATCTATATCAATTTCAGCATTTTATACAAATTCGTTTCTGTTTTTATCTCAATCTGAATAGTCCGACCTTTTTGGTCTCTGCCAAATCTTAAGTCAACATTTTATCATCAGGTTCAACCAATTTCTCAGTGTAAATACTTCCAGACATACACCTATTATTTCGAGCTAGACATGTGAGAATGAATCACTTTCCACTCTCCTTTTATTTTTGAATACACAAAAGTCCAGGCAAATTTACCAGTCAATATGCGACCATCAACTACTTTTATTGAATAATTTCCATGAGCAGTCAATAATGCATTATTTTCGGATAATACCGTAATTTTTTTTGTGTCAACATTCATTTTCTGGAATTCTAATCCTTGTATTCCTGATTTGAATCCGACCATTAATTCCTCGAATGATTTAAAATAAAAGCCATTGTCAATAAATCCAGTTTTTAAGGAATCATTGATGTTTTCAGAAATCCTTATAACATCAAGTTCTTCTCCTGCTTTAATGCTTTTATCAAAGATTAGAGTAATCTCTTTTTCTATTTTACTAATCAATGTACTGGATATGTCTTGTGAGTAGGAAAATCCGTAAAACACGAAGGTCAAAAATCCTGCTAGTATAAAGCCGTAAATTTTTTGTCTCATAATTTTTAATTTAGTTTTTAAATTTAAATCTAATATCATGGTGTGACAACCCTGTGTCAGTAGGTCTCCTAACATTACCGCTAACGACCGAGCCTATGGGCTGCTGGCCTTTGATTATAATTTAATCACTTTCTTGTTCAATATACCTTTGGGTGTTCTCAAACTTACAATATATGTTCCTACATGATAATCAGACATATTTATTTCAGTTTCATTTTTGTCTAACGATTCAGAATGAACCAGTTTTCCTGTTAAGTCATTGATAGTCAATTCTGAAGATAATAGCATATTGTCAATTCTCAAATGAATTATGTTTCTTGTCGGGTTGGGATAAAGAGTGAAATTGTCAATAAAATTATTCTCAATCAAATTATTTGTATTGTTTATGGTTAGTCTTGATAGCCCACCATATGTGCCAACCCAAATTATAGAATTATTCTGTATTAATAAATCATGTACATAAGGACTTATTACTCCGCTTTTTGTGGTATAATTCTCGAATTTTGAACCATCTAATTTTGACAGTCCATTGTTGCTACTTCCAATCCAAATATTATCTTCCTTATCTGTTGTCAATGCCCAAATATAATTGCTTATCATCCCATCTGCCATAGTATATGTTTTCCAAGTCGAGCCATCAAATTTTGTCAAACCTTTTCCTAAGGTTCCAAACCATTTATTTCCTTTGGAATCAATTTTAATAGCACCAACATAATCAGCTGCCAAACCATCTTTTGTTGTATAGTTAGTCCATTTTGTTCCGTCAAAACAGGATACTCCTTTAGGTGTCCCAAACCATTTTGTTCCATTTTTTTCAATAGCGATTGCCAATACAGAATTATGAATTAAACCATCAGTCATTCTGTAGTGTTGCATAGTCTTTCCATCGAATTTAACTACACCACTTGTAGTCCCAAACCATTTGTTATCATCATAGTCAATAGCAATACTATTTACATAATTTATACCATCCTCGATTCCATAATTAATCCAAGTTGTGCCATCAAACATAGAAACTCCAGTATTTGTACCAATCCAGATTGCACCATTTTTGTCGGACTCAAGAGAATAAATTAAATTATCAACAAGCCCATTTCCAGTGGTATAATTTGTCCATGTAATACCATCAAACTTAGTCACTCCGTTAGTAGTTCCAAACCATAAGTTTCCAAGTAAGTCTTGTGAAATTGCATTTATACAATCTGCACCCAAACCATCTGCTTTCGTATAATTCGTGAATGTTTGAGCAAAAGAGTTACTTGTAATCACTAAAATAAAAAAATAAATAGTTAGTCTTTTCATAGATTCAAAATGTTTTAGTTTCAAAATATCGTTTTTTTCTTTTTTTTCGGCTTGCCCATAACGACCGAGGCTATGGGCATTTGGCGGTTTGCGGGAGCGTTCGCTGTCGTGGAACGACAAAGTGAATTGAAAATCAGCGAAGCTAATGCGGGAGCAAAGACTGCTAATTGCACGTCAGCCAGCCAATGAACATAGGCGTGTGTTATGGGCTAGGCATTTAATTTTCTATAAATTTCATGATTTTTTCTATAGCTATTTTGGAATCTGTACCCAACCAAATTAAATGTCCCCATTCATTTTGAAGAATTTGAATTTCCGAATATTCAATCATCTTATTTGCATATTTAGCATGTTCGATTGGAACACTGTTGTCAAACTCACTATGTATAATTAAAGTTGGACATTTAATTTTTGTAATTACCTCGTTATCGATATTCTGGTCAATGTCATTTAAAAACCCTGTTTTAGAGTTGTAATGTTTCATTGTTGATACTAATTCAAGAATATCACTTTTTTTTAGTTTATAGATAGTCTTCTTTGAAAACTGAGGAAAGAAGCTTTTGGCTATTAAATCTGGAAAAATATCTGAAAAAAAATTTACCGCTCCCCAAGTGATTTTTTCAACCTTTGGGTTGAAAATCCGTTTAGCCGTTTTATACGTAGTTCCTTGTTCGTCTAGCCATTTTTTTGAAATAGCAGAAGCTAGTATTAATTTGCAAACAAAATCAGGATAATTACTTGCCAACTCAATTGCAGTTAATCCACCTGCTGAAATTCCATATACAATTATTCGATCTAGAGTCAAATGTTTGACAAGTTCAATAATTAATTCAGCAGTTTGTCTTGGTGATTTATTTTTATTCAATGGTGTTTTCCCGTATCCTGGACGAGAAGGAATAATCAAGCGATATTTATTTAAATCAAATCCTTTGTGGCAAAGTGTTTCATTGCAGTTTGAATGTCCACCATGCACAAATATGATAGGAATTCCTTGCCCTACAGAAGAATATTCTATTTCTCCAAATTTTGTATTTATTACTTCACTGTTCATTTTCTTTTTTTTTATGCTTGCCCATAACGACCGAGGCTATGGGCATTTGGCGGTTTGCGGGAGCATCACTGTCGCAAAGCGACAAAGTGAATTGAAAATCAGCGAAGCTAATGCGGGAGCAAAACCTGCTAAATGCACGTCAGCCAGCCAATGAACATAGGTGTGTGTTAGCGGTTCGTTGTTATTTTCTCCTTACTACTTTTGTTAAATTATAATGTCGCATTTCCTGAATGTTGTCGAAAAAGGGTTTCACATTAGCAAAAAATGCAGGGAAAACGGAACTCTTCCTAAAGCCATTA
>Ga0302170_10000642_pt1 | contig 13934 bp, 19 predicted proteins | sample I_Fen_N2_1_FD_193492 | JGI IMG/M metagenome (GOLD analysis project Ga0302170, IMG submission 193492) | Peat permafrost microbial communities from Stordalen Mire near Abisko, Sweden - I_Fen_N2_1 | ecosystem: Environmental > Terrestrial > Soil > Wetlands > Permafrost | place: Sweden: Abisko...
CTACACCGTTGCACAGAATAGCCAAGGTGAAAAGGTAAAAAAGAGGTTGACACCGGGCGAGTATAAAAAACAGTCAAATCATGTTCTACAAGCTGATGGAACAATTCATTGGTATGTTGACCCACTGAATGTAAAAGATCAGATGGAAGAGCTTATTACTTGGATAAATGACAAGATAAACAAGCTACATCCACTCTATGTAGCCTCTGTAGCCCATTATAATCTGGTTCGTATTCATGCTTTTGATGATGGTAATGGCAGGGGGGCAAGAATATTTATGAACCTTATTTTATTGAAAAATGGTTTTTTTCCGGTTGTAGTCAGGAATGAGAAAAAGAGAACATATCTTGAAGCCTTATCTGAAGCTGATAAAGGTGACTTAATACCCTTTATTAGTTTTATTAGCACTGAGCTGATAGAGACTTATGAAAAGGTTATTTATGACCTCACTTCAAGGGGCTAAATATTTGGTATAAATCTAGCTGCTATTTAACTATAAGATATATGACCATTTGGGCGTCTGGACATCATCGATAATCCGCATCGGATAGGACGTGTTATTCATAGCCCTTACCGCTTTTCACGATTACGGCTGCATTTTATGATCGGGCTGTCGGGTAAATACACCGTCACGCTCTATATGCTGCTGGAATCGGTTGCCAATATGGACACGCCTGTTTTAGATGTGGACATGCCGCAACTCAGGCAATGGCTAAGAGTGCCGGAAGGAAAGCTCAACGACTGGTTTGATTTAAAACGCCGCACCATTGCACCAGCCCTAAAACAGATCAACGACAATTCAGAGGCGGCCGGGTTTACCGTCACTATGGAAGAAATCAAAGAAGGTCGCGCTGTGGATCGGGTGCGCTTTATCATCACCAAAAGCCAAGCACGATTAAGCGATGAAAAAATCCTACAGCTTGAGCAAAAAAAACCCGCATTTTTTGACCCGCCGACTGCATTAACACCCGATATACGCCTACCCACTTCAGCTTATGAAGAGGCAAAAAAGGTTGCGCCTGGCTGGGATGTTTACGAACTGGAACGGCAGTGGCAGGAATGGATGAAAACACAACCACCCCCCACAAACCCAGCGGGCGCGTTCGTTTGTTTCTGTAAAGGCAAACCAGCCAACAGGCGGCGGATGTAGCCATGATTATGGCCGGTGATTTTAGGTGGCCGGGCAACGTTCTTTTATAACCTGTTAAAATTAACACCTTATTTCAAGGGAGTTAAACGTGATTAAATCAGAACTGTTACGTGTGCTAAGTGATAAGTTACCTGAACTTCAGGCAAAGGATGTTGAATCGGCTCTCAATTGCATGTTAGAACAGATGGCAGATGCCTTAGTCAATGGTGAGCGAATTGAAATCAGGGGCTTTGGTAGCTTTGATCTGCATCATCGACCTGTCCGTATTGCTCGTAATCCAAAAACAGGTGAAGCCGTTAATTTACCAGCTAAAGTAGCGATTCATTTCAAGCCAGGTAAAGAAATGAGAGATAGAGTGAATGGGGTTCGTAACAAATACTGCATTACAGAGTGATGGTTTAACTGGGATTACCATTAATGCTTTTATTAGGCCGAGTATATCAATCAAAAATAAAATTATGAAACTTAATCGAAATGACACTTGCCATTGTGGTAGTGGTAAAAAATATAAAAACTGCTGTTTACATAATGATGAACAACAAAAAATAGTCAGTCGTAATATCAGTAAACCAAAACAAGGTGCAGTAGAAAATGACGCTATTATGGCAACATTGACAGGTGAATATACACAACCTGTCCGATTGTGTTACAAAGTTTATGACAAACAAGCTATTCATAGCAAAATATTCAAGAATTTGAAATGTATGTCATTTGATTCACCTAACAGCCGCTGGGTCTGGTTGTTTGATCATGAAGCAAAGAATCTTTCTTTTGAAAAAAAATATCAAGATTTGCCTAAGCATTTACATCCCATTGTTATTGGCTCCTTCTTTAGTGATAACGATGATGAAATGCATCTTGATCTAAGATCACATGAAAGAGCAGAACATGCCATTGTTTTTTTTGATCGTTATATTCCTAGAAATATTGCGGAAGTAACGGATGCCATTATTTTAAATCGTTTAATTAAACAAAAAGAAATGGACTTTTTAAATGACTTTGATAACTTTTTTAAAAATGTAACCATCGTTGATAAAGCAAAAGAATTTGATGAAATGATGGAGAATTCTAAGCATGAAATTGAACAAAAGAATTTTATGCTAAATTTTCTTGAGGAGGGGGCAACAAAAGTTATACCGGAAGTTGAAAGAATCAGAACAAACTATTATGAAGATGGTATTGATTCTTTGCGTTTCAGCCTACGGATGAAAAAAATAGTCGCCTTGAGTAGATTTAATGGAAAAGAAATGACTCAAAATGACATGATAAAAATTATGGTTAATAATCTTGATGGGAAACTATTGTAATTCAACATTGCCAGGCGTAAGGATTCCTTCGACAATGCGTAAAGCCGCGCTGGAACCCGCATTAAGCCTACATACCGTGGTCTGAAGTCCAATGGTACGAAAATGTACGTTAGCGTCTACCATAATTCGCCCATCGATTTAGTAAGATGCACGAAATAACTTGAGCACACTATCCCCTCACCCCGGCCCTCTCCCGGAGGGAGAGGGCGTAAGATATGCACGTTCTCCCTGGTTGAAGATTTGATTGGTGTCAAGCGTGCCGCTGGGATATAGGCTGCACTGAAAGGCGCAACCCCATGGCCTTGAGAATCGCGGAAAAATTGCTTAGTGCGGGATTGCCATTTGACGACAAGGTGCGGTAAAGCTGGGTCGGGTTCAGGTGTGCCTGCTCGGCGATGGCTTGTACACCGCCGAAGGCTTTTGCCATTTGTCTTAGGGCAATCAAAAGCTCGCCTTGATCGCCATCCTCAAGAATGCTGTTCAGTAATTGCAGCGCGTAGGCGGGATCTTCCCGGTATAACTCGGCCATTGCTTCATCGTGCGCTCTGTCTTTCATCTTACGTTCTCTTTTGCCAGTCTTGCCAATATTCGCAAGCGCGGGCGATGTCCGCCTCTTGCGTCCGCTTGTCGCCACCACACAGCAGTAACACTATTTCTTTACCTGCGATAGCGTAATACACCCGATAGCCCGGACCCACGTCGATGCGCAGCTCCCACACACCCTCACGGCAAAACTTATGGTCGCCAAAGTTGCCTTGCTCGACACGGTTCACACGCCGGTCTATGGCAATCCTTGCCGTTGTATCCCGCTGTTTGCGTAGCCAATCAAGATAAACGTCTTTCTCGTCGGCGGTCAGGTAATGGCGTATTTCATACATGATAAATATTCGTTTATATACGAAAAATTGTCAAGCGTTTTCTATTTCCGCTTTTTGTCTTCATCCGTCAATAAATCCACCACCGAACACCCCAACGCGGCGGCGATGCCGCGCAGGGTGTCTATTTTGGCGTTATCCTCGCCTTTTTCGATCCGGCTAATCATGGCCTGGGACACGATGCCTGATTTTTCGGCGAGTTCTGCTTGAGTCCAGCGTTTAGCCTCGCGGCGCTGTTTGATGTTTTCAGCAATACTCATGCCGGCTCTCTTTTCCGGAGCATGGCTTCAATTTTGGTGCGTTTGGTCTTTGTCAGAATAGCGCCATTATTTAATGCGGCCCGTAAGGTGGCGGCGTTCGCTTTTTCCAGAGTATCGAAAAAATATGCATCCTTGGTGCTGTAAACGGCAAACACCATTACCATGTCTTCGTCCACCGCTTCCGGTTCCGGTGAACCAAGCGCTAAATCTTTACCGTTAGACTTACTTATTTTATCCACTAGCTCTTTTAACATCGCTTGCAGTTCCTGACGCTCTGCCCTGATGGTGGCTATTTCTTGCGACGTGGCCAGTTCACGAGCGGCGGCGCGGGCTTCCGAGTCTGTGGCCCGGCGCTCACTGGCTACCAGGTCAGCCGCCAGTTTTGACGTATCCGCCCGCAGTGCGTTAGCGTCAGTTTCCGCCTGCCGGCGGGCCGTTTGTTCGTCGGCCAGAAGGCTGGTGATTTGTTCAACCCTGGCTTGCAGTTCCGCGCGGGCCGCTTCCGCTGTTTCAGCGCGGTGTGACGCGTCTGATGTCGCCAGGATTTGCGCATTGAGTTCGGCTTGCAGTCTGGCAAGCTCTGTTGCGTTGGCCGCCAGTTTATGGTCCCTGCCGGCTATTTCCGCCAAAGCGCCGTCGCGCTCGGCCTTCACCTGTTCCAGTTCCTCAGCGGTTGTTTGCAGTTCCGCCAAGGTGTCATCGCGCTCGTTTTGCGCCTCGGCCACGCGGACATTGGTAGCCTGCGCTAACTGGTCCAGTTCTGATTTCGTTTCGTTAAGAGCTGCATCCCACAACTGAGCCGCTGCCGCGTGTAGAACGTCAATGATGGCCGCGGGTAACGGCGCCCGCTCGATGGGCTGCACCACTTGCAAAACTTGGCTATCTTTCCAGCGCCGGAGCGCCTGGCTAATGGTGGTCATCGATCCGCCGCCGATAGCGGACCAGATCGCCCGGTTAGTGACTTTTTCACCTGCCGCCGTGAGTTGGTCGGCGACTTCAAACACCATAGTGTCTGTAACAACTCGTTCAATGCCCATGTTATTAATCTCTTTTGTTATGATAACGTTACTATTGTTATCATAACGTTATGATAACAAATTATCAAGCTTTATTAGCGTAGCGTAACCCGGCATTTGCGGCATTTGATGTGTCGGGTTACGCTACGCTAACTCGACCTACCAGGCTAAACAGCAAGGACAAAAACAATTATGATTGACGCATTGATAAGCGGAAAGTTGATAAAAGACCCATCACCGCGAATAGGAAAGTCAGGAAATAGCTTTACCCAATTTTTGCTAAGTGTCCATATTGGTGAAATTGATTCGATTGTTGTTAGCGGAATAGCCTTTGGTGAAACAGCTGAAAAAATAGCCTTGCTAAAAAAAGGCGATCCCCTTTCTGTAATTGGCTCTTTGAAACCTTCAGAATGGATTGATAAAAATACAAATGAAACCAGACACGGTTTATCTGTAACCGTGAATAATTCGTTATCACCCTATGACATAAAAAAACGCAAGCTAAAGCCAAAGACAAAACCTACGGAAAATGATTATTCAGGTGATGAACAATATTTTGATGATGAGCTTACGTTTTGACTTTTTTATTGACGTAAAAACAAAAAAACGAGGAGGGCAACTTACCCACATTTTTTTCTTTTTCGGGGTGGTCAAAAGAATTCCTACCTGGCTAATTAGCCATTTTTTAATTGCGGCGGATTATGGCTAAATTCAAAACGCAGTGCCTTGACTCTGCGCCCTGCTTTAATGGGCCGCCAGTTAATCCGCCAGCCGTCTTTTTCAATCAGTTCTTTAACGGCGGGTTCGATCATGCGGCGTTTGATGTTGTGAAAGTCTTCTTTTTGCTTCTCGGTAGCCTGCATGGAAGCGGTAAAGTCTTCAATGGTGTATTCCGCCCAGCCCGTGGACTTAAAACGCATCAGCAACTCTAACAGCCGCCAGGAATAAATCGAGCGCAAGGCGGTCGCCTGTTTGAGTTGGTATTTGGTGAACTGCCTTTTGATGCCCATCAAATGCGGCAAAATCTTATACCACCAATCCAGCTCAATCCATCCTTCGCCTTCGTGGTAAGTCGCCTGACCGACCCAGCGCATATCATTGCGTATCGGTTTTAGGGGCTTGCCGTTGCGGCGGTGCGCGGGTTCGTAAAAAGTCAGACTACGGTTGTAGAGGTTCTTGGCGGCGCTTTGTAGCTGTTCGTAAGCGGTGTGTATCTCGACATCATAGGATTCTGCATACTCCGCCGCCGTTATTTTGGTAGTAAAAGTATGTGCGGGCACCGGTTTTAGCGGGTTCAGTTTTGCAACCGCCAGCATGACAATACGCTTTTCACCCAGCGTCAATGAACAACCCGCACGGGTCAGGGCGTTGCTTAGCGTAATCAGTCTGTTATCGGCTATTGGTTCTAATGCTGTTTTTTTTTTCATAATTCCGCCAACATACGAGTAATTCCGCCATAATAACATTATGGCGGATATTATCATATTGCGTCAACTTTCAAGCATTTACGTCATCAATGAAACATGACGGAATAGATCGGAAAAAGGCGGAATAACCCGGAAAATGACGGGGTAAACTCGGAAAAAGACGGAATAGATCGGAAAAAGGCGGAATAACAGCCTTCAAAGCCACGGCTGGCATGGTCTCCCGCTCTTATAAACAAGTGTATAAACAGGAAAAAAACAAGAAGAAAAAACGCGTGGGCTTGTGGAAAACCTGAAACCCTGGCCGTTTCATCAAAAACTAACCTTGAACTTGAGCCTCGGGGGGTTTGGGGGGCAGCGCCCACCATTTTAAAAAACCGCGAAGCACAAAGCCTTATCCCCGGAGTTGAGGGCGTAGCAATAAGCCCGTTAAGAAAAACCAACCCGTCACCATCGCCTGCATACTCGGTTAGCCCGCGAAACCGCTCTGTCAAGACGCAGATTGCTTAGTGTTTGTTAGTGAGCGGCAGCGAACTTACAAACACTTGGCAATTCTGTCTTGATAGGGCGGGTTTGCGGGCTTATGGTGCGGTGCAGGCTTTGGTGCCGGGTGGTTTTTTAGGGCTTATTGCGTAGCCCGGTTAGCCAGGATGAACTTTCTTAAAGCAGAAAAACTAAAACAACAGCCGCAAAGCGGCATGAATCGCCAACGACATCCGCCCGCACACAGCCCCCTTAACCCGATACAATGAACTATCCAGACCGCGACAAAACTACGGTTAACGCAGGACGTTCCGACTAAGCAAGGGGGGCTGTGGGTGGGCGGGGGAGGTGGCGGAATCTACTACTCGTGCGGAACGCACACCGCTTGAGGGCAGGACGCCCGAATTGGGACTGCATGGATGCGCAGGGACAGCAACGCCGGAACTACCCACCAGACTTGTTAAACGCTGCGGACGTTGGGCGCAACGGGCAGGGATGCCTGTTGCGTGCGGCCAGGGATGGCTTGCAGGACTTACCCGAAAAGACGAGGCGAGCAATTCGGGAGCGGCTTGTGCAATACAGGGATGTATTGCGCTGACGCGGACGAGTTGCGGATTAGCACGATGAACGCTCAGGGACAGCAGCGCCGGAACCACCCACCAGGTTTGTTAAACACTGCGGACGTTGGGCGCAACGGGCAGGGATGCCTGTTGCGTGCGGCCAGGGATGGCTTGCAGGGCTTACCCGAATAGATGAAGTGAGCAATTCGGGAACGGCTTGTGCAATACAAGGACGTATTGCGCTGACGCGGACGATTTGCGGATTAGCAAGATGAACGCTCAGTGAACTGGTTGTTGGCCGGCTAGTTGCGTGAACTCATCACTTAAGGCGTGCATTTTATCCAGGGATTGCTTCATACGCATGTAGCTATGCTTAACGTCAAACCAGTATTTCTCTTTGAGACGAACGGCACGGCGCCCATCCCCGTTTTGAAGCGCGGCAGAAATCAGCACTACCTCCGCCTGACAGCGGTCAAGAACGGATCGCATTATAGGAAGTATTACCTCGCGGTCTTGCGCCACAACTGACGAACCGAGGTTTCGCAGCCGAACCATGGTCGGTGTGAGAGTCTCACTGCCACTAGAAGACAGGTTCCAGACAATGGACTGAACCAACGAGCAATGCGTATGAGCGTCGGATGGGATCTTGCCACCCAAGTAATTGCTCTGAAGCTTTGCCTGGACTGCACTCCAGTTCTTAAGGAATTCCTTGGAGTCAGTCTCAGAAAAAGGCTGAAGTGAATCGACAAGGGTCTGATGTGTTGCCTGCAGGGTAGCAACAAGTTCATGCAACTTCGCCGCAGCCGCCCGACGCTCGCTATCCGACAACGCTGCCATCGCTGATACTCCCTCTTCGACGGCATCGAAATATTGACGAGCTATGCCCTCTTCAGAGGCAGGGTCCAGTGCAGCGGCAGCGGCAGGGAATGAGTCGTAGAACTTTCGCTCGCTATTGAGTAAGCGCTGAAGTCGCCAATGCCAGAAAGGCCTGCCTTTCAGATTGAGGAACGTTGCGAGAGCTATCATCACTCCTATAGCAGAATAGAACACCGACGTCTTAAGAAAGCTGAAATCAATATTTTGTATCCAGTTCATAATCCTTCTCCAGTGTCTATCGGTTCGCAGGCCGCCCAACGTAATATATACGACATCGAATGTCTTATAAAAAGCCTAATTTGTCGTATATTCCGCATGAATCCATCCAGTTAATTGTTTTATTGATCTGAGTGTAAACCAATAGAACACGACTACAAACTAAAACGACATCTGTCCCAAATAAAGGTGTGAGACCTTCACACCTTTAACAATAAAACAGCGCAAAGCACCCCTGTTTGAGCTGTAGGCGAAGCCGGAAGCGAGTTCAAAACAAAGCGCGAAGCACAACCGCAGCAGGGAGGCAGCGCCGCGCAGGACGCGCGGTTTAAAACCCGGCGTTTTTGCGTAGCACGCAAAAACACCACAGGAGCGTAGCGGAAGCCTAGCGATTTAAAACAGCGCGTAGCCACCAGGGAGCGAAGCATGTGTGGGGTTTGGGGCGACAGCCCCATTTAGAACATTCGCGGCCAAGCAAAACCAGTGACATTTTGCATAATACGATTTATGCGCTGTGCGGGGGCAGGCGCTTTTTCCTGCCCCCGCATTGCGCATAAGGCGTGAGTATTATGTAGAATGGCACGGTTTTGCTGGCCGCGCACCTTTGCCTGAGCTGTAGGCGCAGCCGGAAGCGAGCTAAACAGCGCGAAGCACCGCCCAGGGTTTGGGGCGGGAGCCCCATTTAAAATAAAAGATTCCCGCAACCGCAAAGCGGAAAACAAGAGCAACACTGTCCTGCTGTTGTTTTCCGCTTTGCGTCAACCAGCGCGTAGCACCTCAGCACAACAAAAGCCGGTTGCGCTGCTTTTCGTGCATCCGGCTTTTGTTGTGCTTATCAAGGCTTTTGAACTTATCTAAAACAAGCGCGAAGCCACCAACGCAAAGCGGAAAACAAGAGTAATGCTTTTCTGCTGTTGTTTTTCCGCTTTGCGTCAAACACTGCGTAGCCACACCAGCGTAACAAAACCAGGTTGCACCGCTGTTTGTGCATCCTGGTTTTGTTACGCTCGGAACCAGGCTTGTAGCTCTTATCCAAAACCAAAGTTTCGCGCAGCGAGCAACCATCAGCAATACTTTAGTGTTGCTTTCAGGGGTTTGGGGAACGCCCCATTTAAAATAAGCGCGAAGCACCACCGCAAAGCGGAAAAACATCAGTGACGCTTTACCGCTGTTGTTTTTCCGCTTTGCGTCGAACAGTGCGCAAGCCACATCAGCGTATCAAAATCAGGTTGCACCGCTGTTTGTGCATCCTGATTTTGTTACGCTCAGAACCAGGCTTTCAGGTCTTTGGGCGGAAGATAAGGGTTGATATACTCAGGCCTAAAGTTGCGTGGTTTGATTGCGTCCCGATAAAAGGACGTTTTTTAATGCGGTAAGCTCTGAAAGTCTACGAGCTAATGTCTTTTTCTGGAAAGGTAAAACAAGGCTGATTACCCAATAGTCAGGTCGGGCAACGTCTTTTTGTCGCCCGACATTTCCTGGAATTTGTCGGGCACGATAAAGCCAAGCTCGATCTACATAACTTGTATTTTTATATCCAATTAGATATATTTAGACCATGAAAAAAATACAATTTCTTGGTGATTCGCTCAAGTGCTTACGGGAATTCCCAGAGGATGCCAAACAAGATGCCGGCTACCAACTGGACAAAGTACAGCGAGGAGAACCGCCAGACGATTTCAAGCCGATGCCATCCATCGGCAAGGGCGTTGAAGAAATTCGGGTGTGGGACGAATCGGGTACTTATCGAGTGATCTACACCGCCAGACTGGTTGATGTGGTCTATGTGCTGCACGCTTTCCAGAAGAAAACACAAGCCACGTCCAAACGCGATATTGAGCTTGCCAGTAAAAGATACGCCGAACTAATAAGGGGGCTTAATGATTGAAGTACAAACTTTTAACAGCGTGTGGGATGCGATTGCCGACACCCCGGAACAGGCCGCCAATCTTCAAGCACGGGCCGAATTGATGCGGCAAATTACAATCATTATCCAAACTAACGAGTGGAAACAAGCCGATGCGGCTGTTCATTGCGGCGTTACCCAGCCGCGTATTAATGACCTGTTGCGTGGACGGGTGTCGCGGTTTTCGTTAGACGCCCTGGTGAATATAGCGGCTGCCCTAGGCCAACGCGTACATGTGGAGCTGAAAGCGGCTTAATATCGCCACAGTTGGTAAGTCGGGACAAAGTACCCTCTCCCATTGGGAAGGTTAGGGTGAGGGTATTTGAAATGTCGCTTTACCAGCTTCGGCTCCTATAATATAATTCATAAAAAATATTACTTGCATGAAAAATATAACCGATGACCAATCTTGTTAAAACTGGCAAAAAAATCCACCCTATTCAGGCATTGTTCGATCACTTTGGAATCGTAGAAGTTAGTCCAGAGGATAGCCTGTCTTTCACATCTACTGATGGCATGTTGGAAGTTAATGTTAAAAGAGCATCGGGGAAGACAGAAAATATAAAAAAATTTGTTGGGGGTGGATTTGAAGAATTAACGACCTTTGATCCAGATCACATGAATCGAGAGAATCGAAATATTCTTATTAAAAAACTTCACGCTAATGGCGGAACAGAACAGTCGCTTGCGAAAAAATTTGGTCTGAGTCAGTCGATGATTTCTCGAATTGTAAATTCATAAATTTGAATTAACTTCAATATTCGGCATATGGAATTTCGATACAAACTGCTTAGTTACTGGGGCATAGTTTTTTAGAAAATATACTCTATACTATATTTAATATAGTAAATAAGTTTCAGTAGATAAGTTAAATCAAAAGGTTAGTATTTTTTCTACATCACATTACCAGTACGATGAATTTATAACCCATTGAAAAAATAAAGTTATTCTAATTTGCTTGTAGACATACTATGGCTTAACTACCGTATGTTGCACATCCCCAATTTATTCAATTTTTAAGGTAGAAAAATGGCTCAAGTTTATGTTTATCGCGCAAAATGTCACGATTGTAAGTATGAATGGACAAGCAGAGCTGGAAGCGGAACCCCGAATAAATGCCCAAAATGTAATAGCACTAAAATTTCTTCTTCCCCCATACAATACTCATAAATAAATAGCCAATTCTGCGAGGAAATTTAGAAAAAATAGTGATTGCGTGAATTTCGGAGCGCTAAAAGTATTCGAGGGGTGTATATGTGGCTTGAAGCGTAAGGACTAATGATGATAGATAATGAGATAAAACTATGAGCGCTAAGCATGTTGGTCGTTGTTCTTTTTGCGAAGAGAAGGTAAAGCCAGTCACCAAAGAAAAAAACTTTTTAAGGCGAGATAAGTGTCAGTGCCCGGAATGCAAAGAAATAATTTATACGTGTCGAATCCCGCATTGTCATGATTATGCAAAGGGCGGAGATATTTACGATGACGAACTCTGTCGTTGGTGTCTTGAAAGTAGTGGTGGTGCACTTAAAGTAGGTGCTGGACTTATTATCACAAGCATTATTGCGAGTATATTAGCTGATTGAATCGTTTAACACATTCCCAAACAACTATGCGGTTTGAATCAATGGGTCAACCTCCATTGATTTACCATTTATGCCGCGCGTCGTTCCGCTTTAATCCGTGCAGCGGCTTGTTCCCAGGATTCGCCTACTTTTGCCTGTTTTTTTATGTCCGACTCGCTAACACCCATTATCGTTCTTTCCTTGGGCTTAGGGGCCGGTTTGGGTATTGCGGGCTGTTTTTCAGCAAACGTAAAGGTCAAATGCGTCACCCTGCGGCCGGTCTTGCGTTGTGTCCAGGATACCTGATAGTTTGAATGAGTGTTGATGTCTGCAACAGCTGGGTCTAAAACCCGTGCCTTAAAGTTATTCATGCGGTCATAACTTTCGTTTAGCTGAAATTGTTTTTTTAACCAGTCAATTTCCACCTCCCTTTTACCGGTTGTGTGCCATTGCATTAGTAATTCATACAAGCGGATCGCATAAATACATGTCATTTTGCCAACATGCTCCAATTTGTACTTGGTGAAGGTGTTTTTAATTTCACTGAGGTAAGGCAAAATATCTTGCGCAAACATCAAAATCACTTTGCCATCATCAGGCAAATGCTTAATGGAACTAATCCAACGCATTTCCAAACGTTTTACTTTGGGACGATCGGGGTAAGGGTTATCAACCACCACATAGCGATTAAATAAAGATTTTGTGACATCAATTAATGCCTGATAAGCATTTTCATCTGATACAGAAAATAACCTGGCAAAATCTTTTGCGGATAACTCAAATTCATCAGTTGCCAGAAGTTTTTTAGTTGAGTCCAATTGCCCGATACACGCGAGAACAACCCGTTGTTCATTCAAGCTGAGTTTATAACCGGCTTCGACTACTTTGTTGGCTTTGCAAACGGTTAAATTTTTATGATTCATAGTAACGCCACCACCAAAAAAGAAACACTATAATAGTGCTACATTAAAATGTAAAGTAGCTTAATACAAAGAATTTGTAGCTTTATCAGCAAAGAATTTGTAGTTTAATGCAAAGAATATGTAGCTTTATAACAAAGAATTTGTAGCTTAATGCGCTTGCAAGCTATTGAAAACAAAAATTAATTAATGTCCTAAAAAACTTAAAACAAGATAAAAAAGATATAAAAAAAGAAATCACTTTCCAACCCATCAAGAATCAATGGGGTCACAATCAATACAGTCAATGTGTCACTGGCCCAGTTGACCAATAACTAAACAATCTAACCCCAAGCCACGAACACCGCACCCCACCGCCCTAATTTCAGCCCTTTTTACCCGACTTATCCACAGTTTTTGTGGACTTCTTAGCCTTCAGCGGTTTGTCGCTCTTGATGAATCGACTCAGGCCGTTGTTTTCCATCCAGGCGTAAAGCGTTGCCGGTGAACAGCCGACAATCCGCGCAATACTGGTCTTGTGGACATTTTTTAGCAGTAGTTCGCTGATCTCGTCCTTGCGCTTATCCAGTTTCTTTTCGCTGCTCACAGCCCCTTTGGGCCGACCCAGTGGCAAGCCTGCCGCTCTCCGCTTTGCCAACGCTTCGGTCGTTCTGGAACTGATAAACTCGCGTTCTATTTCGGCGGCCAGGCCCAGCACCACGGCGGTTATTTTTGAGTTAAGCGAACCGTCCATCACCATGTTGGATTTTGCTATATGGACGGCAATTTCTTTTCTGGCCGCTTCTTGCAATATTTCCAGCACCTGCAAGGTAGATCGTGCCAGCCGTGAAATCTCGGCCACCAGTAACACATCACCAGCTTTTGCTTGTTCGAAAAGTTTGCCCAGGTCGCGTTCTTTCCAACTCTTTTTACCGCTGGCAGTGTCGTCGATAAAGGTCAGCGGTTCCAACTGGTTTTTTTGTGCGTAGCCGATGACGCCGTGGCGTTGGTTATCCAGGTCCTGTTTGTCTGTGCTAACGCGAATGTAGGCGTATGTGGTGCTCATTGAAAACCTCTCTTTATCAACTACTATTCTATTAATCCGGAATTAAGGAAGGTATGCGTTTTATCCCCTCTCCCCGGCCCTCTCGGCAACTGCTCCTGCGTTGCTCTACCTCCTGCATCCATGCAGTCGTCCCGCTGGAGAGGGATTAATGTGTAACCCCTTTCCTGCTCATCACTCAGCCGGACTTTATAAAAAGATAATGCGCTACCCGCCACTCATTACCTTGGCTATAACCAAACAATTCTGAGCAGGCTATAAAAAAAATGCGCCAGCGTTGCTGCCAGATGCGTGCCTGCTTTTTACCGTAGGTATTGTTAAAAACCGCGCGGATTTT
>Ga0302170_10000644_pt1 | contig 13914 bp, 14 predicted proteins | sample I_Fen_N2_1_FD_193492 | JGI IMG/M metagenome (GOLD analysis project Ga0302170, IMG submission 193492) | Peat permafrost microbial communities from Stordalen Mire near Abisko, Sweden - I_Fen_N2_1 | ecosystem: Environmental > Terrestrial > Soil > Wetlands > Permafrost | place: Sweden: Abisko...
TAAGACGGAAAGAATCATCGTACTCTTTGTAAACTTTCTTTTTCTGAATTTTCATTTTACACTACTTTTTTGTTACTAATTTGTGTAAACTGTATTCAGTATAAGACACATCTCAACTTTTTGACAATCAGCCAGTAACGGCCTATTAAAATTATTCTCAAGTTGTTTTAGCTAAAATGCATTAGACTAAAAAAGTTTACATTTCAAGCAAATAAAACACTAAATAAACCGACAATTTCTTACAAAAAGAATGATTATAATCCAGAAAAACGATCTATACTACCATTATTTTTCATACATTTGCACAAAAAAAAGAACCCTTTGCACCCAAAAAATGATATGTTTTCTATAATAGTTTGCAGTATCTCACCAGAACGTTTAGCCGCATTACAGCAAAATATAGCAAAAACGATTGGAACTCCTTTTGAAATGATTGCCTATGACAATCGAAAGGATTCCCGTCCCATTGCAACTGTTTACAACGAATGCGCAGCTAAATCGAATTATCCTTATCTCTTATTTGTACATGAAGATGTGGAATTTAAGACTTCTAATTGGGGACTCATACTTGCAGAAAAGCTGCAAGAAGATACCTGTGGAGTAATTGGGTTTGCCGGAAGCAGCATTAAATCGCATAGCTATTCAGGTTGGCCGCAACCTTTAAAAGGTAGTAAAATAGTCCATGTATGGCAGCATCAGAACAAGGACTCTCCTTATTTTTGGCACGAGAATATATCTGCTCCTTTTACCCCTTGTATCACGGTAGACGGACTGGCACTCTTTCTACAACGCCGAATCTGGAAAGAGAATCCATTCGACGAAAAAAAGCTACATGGATTTCATTGCTACGACATCGACTTGTCGTTGACTGTAGCACAAAAATACAAAAACTATATTTGCGGATGTGTAGAGATAGACCATTTTTCGTTGGGTAACTTCAGCCGCACCTGGTACGCCGAAGTAGTACGGATGCATCGTAACAAATGGAGAGCGTTTCTGCCACTCTCCATTGGCACATACTCTAAAAAAGAGATAGAAAAAAATGAAGAGCACGCGCTTTATAGCTTTTTAAGGGGAATGCTGAAATCGGATCCACATTCCGAGCTTTTATCGTCCATATTGCATGAATTTCTAAAGTTTTCTAATACCAAAAAGCATGTATCGCATTGGCTAGTGATATTAAAAGAATATATCCGGGCTCAGCTCTCAAAATAGAACTGTATTGAAAAGTTATATCCCCGCGAAAAAAAAATAAAAAGATAAGAGAATGAGCTTAACAGATCCTTCCAAGCTACAAAGCCAGACCATCAATTTTCTGCGCTTCCCATTAATCATAGGGGTTATACTTATTCATTCACACGTATTAAAAGCCGTATATGGAGGAGTCAATATCCTTGAAAAGGTTAGCATGCCATACTATATTGGGGTCTCGTATTTTATTTCAGGTGTTTTGGCTACTATCGCAGTACCTTTATTTTTCTTTATTTCCGGGTATTTATTCTTTGTGAAAGCCGAACCGTTTTTATGCCAAGGCTATTTTACAAAGCTAAAAAGTAGAGCTCGTACGCTTTTAGTTCCTTATTTAATATGGAACTCACTCACAGCACTATTCTATTTTTCTGCACAAATTCTATTATCTGGACTTATGTCGGGCGATAAGAAAGCATTTATCGATTATACATGGATCGACTATCTAAATATCTTCTGGGGGATTGACGATGGAGGACCTTCAAACGGACCGATGTGGTTTGTACGCGATTTGATGGTCGCCATGCTACTTTCTCCTCTACTATATGTTCTAATTAAACGGTTTTCAGGCTACTTCATACTAGTAAGTGGAATTGTATGGTATTTTGACTGGTGTCCACCTGCCTTTGAAATCGGATTTCCATCTCTATTCTACTTCTCCTTAGGAGCTTATTTCAGCATCCATAAGCAACTGTTTCTAGAAACTTTTGCTAAGTTTGCACGCCCTGTATATATACTCTACCCTTTATTGGCAGCACTGGATTGGTTGACCAGAGAGGGAGCCTATAATCTTTATTTTCATCGATTGGGTATTCTAGTAGGCATGGTTTTCGTAGTAGTCATCTGCGCAAAAGGACTCGCTACGCAAAGAATTAGTGTCAGTACATTCCTAGCAGGTAGCAGTTTCTTTATCTTTTCGACTTACGATCTGCTTTTGCAGCTACTAAAAAAACTGACGATGCATTATTTACCACCACAAAATGATGCCATGATGTTCGTTTTTTACTTTGCCTGGCCTACGATAGTAATACTTATTTGTCTGACTTTGTACGCTTTACTACAAAAAACGGTTCCTCGTCTTTTAGCCATCTGCACAGGAGGACGATAAAGAAGTGCCATATTGGCATTATTTTGTAAAAAATATTTCTCTTTTCCACTATATGGCTCGTTTTTTGTAGGATAACAATTAGAGCTGTCCAGCTATTATTTATAACCGAACACGACTCTTCAATTTATATAATGTTTTACTTAATAAATGGGAGGTTCTTATATGGGAGCTGCAGGAAACAAAAAGCCTAAAAAGCAGAAATCAGGCAAACACGAAAAACACGTTCCGGCTTATCAATCAGACACGACGAAAGTCGTTTGTGATGACTTGAAAGTAAAGAAATAATTGTTTTTCATTCATGAGCTAAAAAGAGGTTTCGGAACGTTTCGGAGCCTCTTGTTTTTTATGCAGAAAGATAGACTAAAAAAGAGCATAAAAAAAGCTCCCTGAAAAAAATCAGGAAGCTTTCTTCTTCTTTTGTTGGTGCGGTGCGTACGGGACTCGAACCCGTGACCCCATGCGTGACAGGCATGTATTCTAACCAACTGAACTAACACACCATTTTGAGTAACTGTTGTTTCTCGATTGCGGGTGCAAAGATAGAGACTTTTTTTGAAACTACCAAATTTTGAGACAAGAAAATACAAAAAAAAGATGCTTTTCAAATCACGCCCTGCATTTCTCTATATAATATTGCATTTCTCTATATAAAAGGTGTGACATCTCACAGAAATTATGTATCTTTGCACCTGAAAAATCAGAAGTTCTAAGATATTATGCAAACAAAAGATACTGCACAGCTGCTTTTGCACTGCCCTGACCGCCCAGGCATACTTGCGGAGGTTACCAATTTTATAACGATCAATAAGGGCAACATTCTCTACCTCGACCAATATGTCGACCGCATGGAGAACATCTTCTTTATGCGCATCGAATGGGAGTTAGAGGGATTCTTCATCCCTCGCGAAAAAATATACGATTACTTTAACACACTCTATGCACAGAAATATGAAATGGAATTTAAATTCTATTTCGGGCAGGAAAAACCGCGTTTAGCTATCTTTGTATCAAAAATGTCACATTGTCTTTACGACATATTGGCACGTTATTCGGCAGGAGAATGGAATGCTGAGATTCCACTTATCATTTCCAATCATCCGGATCTTGAGAAAGTGGCTAAGCGTTTCGATATTCCCTACTATGTATTCCCTATCACAAAAGAGAATAAATTAGAGCAAGAAGAGAAAGAATTGCAACTATTACGCGAAAATAAGATTTCAACCATCGTATTGGCACGTTATATGCAAGTTATCTCCAATAAGATGATTGCAGAATATCCAAATAAGATTATCAACATCCACCACTCGTTCTTACCTGCTTTTGCCGGTGCTAAACCTTATCATCAGGCTTTTGAACGTGGTGTGAAAATCATTGGTGCAACCAGTCACTATGTAACAGCCGACCTTGATGCCGGTCCTATCATTGAACAAGACGTAGTACGCATCACACACAAAGACTTGCCTGATGAGCTCGTAACAAAAGGTCGTGACCTCGAAAAGATCGTACTTTCACGTGCGGTAAAAAAGGACATTGAACGCAAAGTATTGGTATATAAGAACAAAACGGTTATCTTTAGCTAAAGCTTTATACCCTCATATATAAATAAGGTATTCATGAATGTAGCAATCGTAAAATATAACGCGGGCAATATCTACTCAATGGATTATGCACTGCGTCGCTTGGGAATCGAAGCCGAAATTACAGCAGATCCAGAAACTCTGCGAAAAGCGGATCGTGTAATCTTCCCCGGAGTTGGTGAAGCATCTACTACTATGGCACACCTCCGCCGCGAAGGGCTAGACGAGGTAATTCGCTCACTTAAACAACCTGTGCTAGGTGTTTGCTTAGGTATGCAATTAATGTGCTGTGATTTGGAAGAAGGAAGTGCCGAAGGACTTGGCATTTTTGATGTGCCGGTAAAACTTTTCATCCCGACTCAGCATGAGGAGAAGGTACCGCACATGGGATGGAACACAATCACTGAACTAAAAAGTGACTTATATAAAGGAACCGACGAAGGTGAGTTTACTTATTTCGTACATAGCTTTTACGTTCCTAAATGTGAGTTTACAATAGCTACCGCAGATTATATTTTACCATTTAGTGCGTCGTTACACAAAGACAATTTCTACGCCACGCAATTTCACCCTGAAAAGAGCGGACGTGTGGGCGAACTAATTTTAAGCAACTTTTTAAACCTCTAAGGATGATTGAGATAATTCCTGCAATAGACCTCATTGACGGCAAATGCGTACGCCTGTCGAAAGGACTTTACGAAAGTAAAAAAGTGTATAACGAATCACCAGTTGAAGTAGCTAAGGCTTTTGAAGCAAACGGTATTCGGCGCTTGCATTTGGTAGATCTCGATGGAGCACGCTCACAACATATCGTAAACCATAAGGTTCTAGAAGCTATTTCTTCGCAAACGAGCCTAGTGATCGACTTTGGAGGAGGCCTAAAAACAGATGAAGATTTGCACGTTGCTTTTGAAAGCGGTGCAAAGATGATTACCGGAGGAAGCATTGCTGTAAAGGATCCGGACACTTTTAAAAGTTGGATTCATAAGTATGGCCCTGAGCGTATCATTCTCGGCGCGGATGCTAAGAACAAGATGATTGCAGTAAACGGATGGAAGGACGGAACAACGGAAGAACTTCTACCCTATCTCAAGAAATATATAGAACAGGAACAAATTCAAAAAGTAATTTGTACAGATATTGACTGCGACGGCATGTTGCAGGGTTCAAATGTCGCTCTTTACCAAGAGATTTTGGCACAACACTCCGACTTGTATCTTATTGCAAGCGGAGGAATCAGTAATTTGAGAGACATTGAACTTCTCGAAGAGGCGGGCATACCTGCTGTCATTTTTGGCAAAGCAATCTACGAAGGGAAAATAAAGTTGGAGGAGCTGCAACAATTCGCTTGATAGGCATCACTTCTATTTTTAATCCTTCTATTTTTAACTTTTAATTCAAAATAAAGTGTTAGCAAAAAGAATAATTCCTTGCCTCGATATAAAGAACGGTACCACAGTAAAGGGCACTAATTTCGTAAATCTGCGTGAAGCTGGTGATCCGGTAGAGCTGGGTAAGGCTTACAGTGAACAAGGAGCCGACGAACTCGTGTTCCTCGACATTACAGCCTCGCACGAAGGACGCAAAACTTTTACCGACTTGGTAAAAAGAGTAGCTGCTAACCTCAGCATTCCCTTTACGGTAGGTGGAGGCATCAACGAATTGATTGATGTAGATCGTCTACTTTCAGCAGGAGCTGACAAAGTTTCTATCAATTCTTCAGGTCTTCGCAATCCGGGACTGATCAACGAGATTGCTAAACATTTCGGTTCTCAGGTTTGTGTATGTGCTATTGATGCAAAATTCACCGAAAAAGGCTGGAAATGCTACCTGAATGGAGGACGTATTGAAACTGATAAAAACTTATTCGATTGGGCGCGCGAAGCAGCCGACCGTGGAGCTGGTGAAATTCTTTTCACTTCTATGAACCACGACGGAGTGAAAACAGGATATGCAAACGAAGCATTGGCACAACTAAGCGATGAGTTACCCATTCCAATCATCGCTTCCGGAGGGGCCGGTACGATGGAGCACTTCTACGACGCTTTCACTATCGGAAAAGCAGATGCAGCTCTTGCTGCCAGCGTATTTCACTTCGGTGAAATACCGATCGCTTCACTTAAAAACTATCTTGCGGAAAGAAAGATTAGCATACGAAGATAATTTAATTACACCTCATTATAAATAAGCAAACAATAAACAACAAAATATGAATTTAGATTTCAAAAAGATGGATGGACTTATTCCTGCCATCATTCAGGACAGCTATACCGCAAAGGTACTCATGCTGGGCTTCATGAACGAAGAAGCGTATCAAAAGACAGTAGACACCAAAAAGGTTACCTTCTATAGCCGCACTCGTAAAACACTATGGACGAAAGGCGAAACTAGTGGCAATTTTTTGAATGTGGTATCGATTGCTGAAGATTGCGACCAGGATACACTTCTTATCAAAGTGATCCCTGAGGGTCCTGTTTGTCATACCGGTGCAGACACTTGTTGGGGTGAAGAAAACAAACAAGACATTCTTTTCCTTTCATACTTACAAGATTTTATCAGCAAACGCTATAAGGAAATGCCTGAAGGCTCTTATACCACCTCTCTCTTTAAGAAGGGTATTAACCGCATGGCACAAAAAGTTGGTGAAGAAGCTGTAGAAACTGTGATCGAAGCCACGAACGGAACAGACGATCGTCTGCTCTACGAAGCTTCCGACCTGATTTATCACCTCATTGTGTTGCTCACTTCAAAAGGACATCGCATTGAGGAACTTGCAGAGGAATTAAAAACGCGACATAAAGAATAATTGCTATGAACGAGATTCTCATTCAATACAAAGGGGTAGAAATCAAGCAAGCGGAACTTACTGTACTACAAGATGTGAACTTAGAGGTACGCGAAGGCGAGTTCCTCTATGTGATGGGGAAAGTAGGATCCGGAAAAAGTTCCCTATTAAAAACGCTCTATGCTGAACTAAAAATCACAGCAGGAGAAGCAGAAGTTATGGGCTACAACCTCATGAATCTGAAGCACAAGCAAACGCCTGTGTTGCGTCGCAAAATAGGAATCGTTTTTCAGGATTTTCAACTCCTTACCGATCGCTGCGTGTACGATAATCTTTATTTCGTACTCCGTGCTACGGGATGGAAAGATAGAGTCTCAATAGAAAATCGCATCAGCGAAGTTCTTCAGCAAGTGGGGATGGAAACGAAAGGATATAAGTATCCTAACGAACTCTCAGGCGGTGAACAGCAACGCATTGTGATAGGGCGAGCCCTACTGAATAGCCCCGAAATAATTTTGGCCGATGAGCCTACCGGCAATCTCGACCAAGAAACAGGATACAAAATAGTAGAACTACTCTACGATATTAGTAAAGAAGGTACCGCAGTAATCATGAGTACCCACAATCCTGCCTGGATGACAAAATTTCCTGGTACAGTGCTATATATCGAGAATCATCAAATTACTAGAAACGAAAAAACAACGACCATATGAAAGTATTAAAGTTTGGAGGCACATCGGTTGGCTGTGCCCAACGCATGAAGGATGTAGCAAGTCTTATTAATGACGGCGAGCAGAAAATTGTTGTACTCTCGGCCATGTCAGGAACCACGAATACGCTAGTCGAAATTAGCGACTATCTGTATAAAAAGAATCCGGAAGCCGCAAATGAAATGATCAATCGTTTGCAACAAAAATACAAAGGACACGTAGAAGATCTTTATACGGCACAAGCATACAAAGATAAAGCAAATGAAATTCTAAGCTCTATTTTTGATACACTACGAGGCCTTACTAAAGGACTCTTCACCTTGTTCACCGAGAAAATTGTACTCGCTCAAGGAGAACTAATGAGCACCAACATGGTCACGCTTTACTTACAGGAATTGGGTGTAAAATGCGAGTTACTCCCTGCCTTGGAATATATGCGCACAGATAAAAATGCAGAACCAGACCTGAACTATATTCACGAGAAAATCCAGGTGCAACTTGCCAATAAACCTGATGCTGAAATTTATATTACACAAGGATTTATATGCCGCAATGCATATGGCGAAATCGACAACCTTCAACGTGGAGGTTCAGATTACACCGCCACTCTTATCGGTGCAGCAGTAAAAGCTCGCGAAATTCAAATATGGACCGATATCGACGGCATGCACAACAACGACCCTCGTGTGGTAGAGAAAACCGCTCCTGTTCGTAAACTGCATTTCGAAGAGGCTGCCGAATTAGCTTACTTTGGCGCAAAAATTCTACATCCAACTTGCGTACAACCTGCTAAATATGCAAATATTCCGGTACGTCTACTAAATACAATGGATCCGAGTGCTCCCGGCACAACGATTTCAAACGAGCTGGAACATCGCAAAATTAAAGCAGTTGCGGCAAAAGACAACATCACTGCCATCAAAATAAAATCAAGCCGCATGCTCCTAGCACACGGTTTCTTACGTAAGGTATTCGACATCTTCGAAAGTTACCATACTTCGATTGATATGGTATGTACCTCAGAAGTGGGAATTTCAGTTACGGTAGACAATACCAAACAACTGCCCGGTATTATCAACGATTTGAAAAAATATGGAACAGTTACGGTAGATGAGGATATGTGCATCATCTGTGTAGTAGGTGACCTTGAATGGGAAAACGTTGGCTTTGAGTCGAAAGCACTTAGCGCAATGACTAGCATTCCGATACGCATGATTGCCTATGGAGGTAGCAATTATAATATCTCGTTCCTTATTCGCGAAAAAGATAAGAAAGCAGCTTTGCAAGCATTAAGCGAAACTCTTTTCAACAAATAAAATATATAAGAAAATGAAAGGCATATTCCCTACTGAAAAGTTCAAGAATATAGAAACTCCGTTTTACTACTACGATTCTGCTTTACTACGTAAAACACTAACAACTGTAGTAGAAGAAGCGAGCAAATACGATCACTTTAGCGTACATTACGCGGTAAAGGCAAATGCAAATAAAAAGGTTTTGCAAATTATCAGCGCTGCAGGAGTCGGTTCGGACTGCGTGAGTGGAGGCGAAATTCGTGCTTCAATTGCAGCTGGATTCCCTACTTCTAAAATAGTATATGCAGGAGTCGGAAAAAGTGACTGGGAAATCAATCTAGGACTAGAAAATGACATTTTCTGCTTCAACGTTGAATCAATTCCAGAACTAGAAATCATCAATGAGTTAGCTGCTGAAAAAGGGAAAATAGCACAAGTGGCTTTCCGCATTAATCCTAACGTCGGTGCGCATACTCATGCTAACATAACAACCGGACTAGCCGAAAATAAATTTGGCATCGCCATGGAAGATATGGAGAATGTAATTGAATTGGCGATCAAGCTTCCCAATATAACCACTATTGGGCTACACTTTCATATTGGTTCGCAAATTCTTGAAATGGGCGACTTCGTGGCACTATGCAACCGCATCAACGAGTTGCAGGAACGTACTGACCGCTTACCTATCACACTGAAACATATTAATGTAGGAGGTGGACTCGGCATTGCATACGATCATCCTAACGAGCTTCCGATTCCTGATTTTACTTCGTATTTTGCCACTTTTGCAAAACACCTGAAATTGCGTCCCGAACAAACACTCCATTTTGAATTGGGGCGTAGCATCGTGGCACAATGCGGTAATTTAATAAGCAGGGTACTCTACATTAAACAAGGTACACAAAAACAGTTCGCGATCCTTGATGCAGGTATGACCGACTTAATCCGTCCGGCTCTTTACCAAGCTTACCATCTAATCGAGAATTTATCATCGGAAGAAGCTGTAGAAACCTATGACATCGTAGGTCCAATCTGCGAAAGTAGTGATGTTTTCGGTAAATCGATTGATATAAATAAAGCACACCGTGGCGACTTCTTCGCGTTGCGATCGGCAGGTGCTTATGGTGAAATCATGGCATCAGCATACAACTGCAGGAGCCTACCAAAAGGGTATATCACGGAGGATCTTATTTAACTTGTTAAATGATCCACACGATGAATGTCCTTTCCCTCTCCGCAGCAGAGATCATCTTGCTCAGCACTCTCACTATACTCTTCATTGTACAAGTGGGATATTGGCTATTCTATAGCCAAATTTGCAAGATTTCCCCTATGGAGGGGGAAGTCTCTATGCCGCCACTAACTGTAATACTTACAGCACATAATGAAGCTGAATTATTGACGCAAAATTTACCTCTTATATTGTCACAAGAGTATTCTCAATTTCAGGTAATTGTTGTAGACAACGCTTCCACAGATGACACTAAAGAAGTACTTATAGCACTTGGGCAGCGTTATCCGAATCTCTATCACACGTTTCTTCCAACAGGTACACGCACCCCTTTAAGCAAGAAACTTTCTATTTTATTGGCTATTAAAGCAGCTCAATACGATTGGCTCGTCTTTACTGAACCATACTGCACCCCAAGTTCTTCTTTGTGGTTGCAGAAAATGGCTGAGCAAATGCAAGACAAAAATACTGAGATTGTACTTGGCTATAGTAGTTTACATCCTGAAGAAGGCCTACACAGCAAGCAGATGCGCCTATTGCATTTTATACGCCAAATTCGCTTCCTTCTATTAGCTAAAATAGGAAAACCTTACATGGGATATGGCCAAAATATGGCATACCGGAAATCACTATTTCAACGTCACAATGGTTTTTCGGATCAACTTGGACTTTCACGTGGAGAGGACGACTTATTCATCAACTACACTGCAACCTCACAAAACACACGTGTGTGCCTAGCTCCGGAAGCTAAAATGGAAATCCAAGAGGTTCCTACCAGAATATGGAATGAAGAGCAAAAGGAACGTAACAAAACGGTTTCATTACTTCATGGCTATGGGAAAACAGTCTGGGATATCGAAACATTAACACGGTTGGGATTCTTGTTCGCATCATGGGGATGTATCGGTTACGGAATATACGTATTCTGGGAAACTAATTTCTCGTCCATTTTACTATCATCTATTCTGGTTGCCATCCCACTCATTTTACTGCTTATGCGTTTTTTACTTTTTACTTTCACGTTACATCGCATTCGCAACGTTTTTGAGGAAGCCCCGTTTGGCTGTTCACTACTTTTTTTCAGTGCACTTCTAACATTTAGAAAGAGAAGTAGATCGTCACAAAAATAAAATAGCACTATTAAAAAAGAAGAGACTAGATCGCCACATCGACCTAGTCTCTTCTTTTTTAATAGTGCTATTTGGAAGTCTTATTCAAATCGTATGGCCTTTACTGGTTTTATATGAGTAATCAGATAAGAAGGCCCCACAAGCATCAACATCGATAACAAGAACGTAGAGATGTTAAGCACAATGAATACCAACCAGTTCATTTCCATTGGAACATGATCAATGTAGTAAGTATTAGCATCAAGTGAAAACAAAGCCCACTGACGTTGCGCAAAATAAATTATCAAGGCCAAAATATTGCCTAGCAAAATACCCTTTCCTACTAAGAAAACAGAAAGATAAAGGAAAGTGCGACGAATGGTTCCGTTATGCGCGCCAAGAGCTTTCAAGACACCAATCATACGAGTTCGTTCAAGAATGATAATCAGCAACCCCGAAATCATTGTAAACCCTGAAATGCCAAGCATTAAAATAAGGATAACCCATACATTCATGTCAAGCAAGGAAAGCCAAGCAAAAAGAGCCGGATTAAGTTGTTCTACATTCTGTATTTTGTAAGTCGATCCATTTCCATCACTTCGACCATTAAGCTGCTGAGCCAAGAGATTCGTCAAAGGATTTAAATACCGATAATCGGCAAGACCGATTTCAAGTCCGGCTACTTGATTATTAGTCCAATTATTAAGTCGATTTAATGTATAAAGATCTGTAAAAATAAACTGGCTGTCAAAATCAGAAAAATGAGTATCATAAATGCCTACCACCTTAAAGCGACGAGCACGAACATCGTCTTTCATAAAATAGGTAAATACACGATCGCCTAATTGAAGGCGCAACTTATCGGCAATCGTTTGCGAAACAAGCACTTCATTCGAAGCCTCCGCATCGGAAAAACGAGGTATGCGACCAGCCACTAAGTTAGCTGCAAGAAAAGTGGTATCGTACTCTTGAGCTTCTCCTTTCAATAAAACGCCCTGAAAAGCTTGATCAGTCATCACTACTCCTGCTTTCAAAGAATAACGCTGAGTATGCTTCACTCCAGGAATTCGACCAATTTGTGCACGCAAAGAATCGTTTATCACTATAGGATATTGCTCATATCCTTGCGATACAGTAGCATTTGCGAGTTGAATATCAGATCCAAATCCTGTAACTTTTCCGCGAATATCCTTTTTGAAGCCTATCACCACTGCCACACTTAAAATCATCACAAATACACCCATTGCTACCCCAAGTGTAGCAATGCGTACGGCCGGCTGCGAAATGCGTTCTGCATTTTCACCACGGCTTCCATTTAATCTTCGAGCAAGGAAGAGGGGAAGGTTCATCAGAATTATTTATTCAGAATAAAGTTAAGTGATATGGGTCAATCCATTACTCGTCCCGGATAGGCTTCTAAGGCTTTTCCAAGGACAAACAAAGCACGTATAAGGTCCTGTTTCTTTAACACATAGGCGATTCGTACTTGGTTCCTACCACTCCCTGGAGTAGTATAGAAACCTGAAGCAGGAGCCATGAACACGGTTTCTCCTTCATAATCAAAGCTACTCAAACACCAAGCACAAAATCGATCACTATCGTCTACCGGTAATTTAGCAACCGTATAGAAAGCTCCCATTGGAATAGGTGAGTACACGCCCGGAATACGGTTTAAACCATCAATTAGGCATTTACGACGTTCTACATACTCATCGTACGTATCACGAAGATATTCCTGAGAAGCATCAATGCTAGCTTCAGCTACAATTTGACCTAGAAGCGGAGGACTTAAACGAGCCTGACAGAACTTCATCACTGCATTTCGTACCTCCACATTTTTGGTAATAAGTGCACCAATGCGAATGCCACACTCACTATAACGTTTTGAAACTGAATCAATCAGCACTACATTTTGCTCAATACCATCTAAATGACAAGCTGAAATATAAGGCGAACCTGTATATATAAATTCACGATATACTTCGTCGGAAAATAGAAACAAATCATATTTCTTTACTAAATCGCGAATCTGATTCATCTCACGACGAGAATAAAGATAACCCGTAGGATTGTTTGGATTGCAAATTAAAATGCCTTTGGTACGTTCATTGATCAATTCCTCAAATTTCTCCACCTTAGGCAAAGAAAATCCTTCCTCAATAGTGGTTGCAACGGTGCGAATTTTCGCTCCAGCCGAAATCGCAAAAGCCATATAGTTAGCATAAGCAGGTTCCGGTACTATAATTTCATCACCAGGATTAAGACAAGAAAGGAATGCAAAAAGTACCGCCTCAGAGCCACCAGAAGTCACTATGATATCATCCGGAGAAAGTTGAATTCCAAATTTGTCATAATAAGTAGTTAGCTTACAACGCAATGAACGATAACCCGCTGAAGGGCTATATTCCAAAACAGTACGATTTATATTATGAATTGCGTCTATGCCCTCTTTAGGAGTGGGTAGATCCGGTTGACCGATATTTAAATGATATACTTTTACGCCACGTAGTTTAGCTGCGTCAGAAAGTGGTGCTAATTTACGAATAGGCGAAGCAGGCATTTCGTCACCTCGAATGGAAATCGTTGGCATTTGTTTGTCTTTAGTTTAGAATCGTTTGGTGTAATATAATAAGCTGCAAAGATAGCGTATTCCACTGAGACGTACAAATAAAACAAGAAGAAAATAGGACGCTAGGACGTTTTCAAACAAGTCGTTATCACATAATGCCCGGTGACCATATAATATATTGGATATTTCTTACATAAAGGCGTAATACGCTCTTCTACAACAAGAGTTCCACGATGCGCCAATTCAAAAGGATGAATTCGCAAATCATGTACAAAATCAACA
>Ga0302170_10000652_pt1 | contig 13834 bp, 14 predicted proteins | sample I_Fen_N2_1_FD_193492 | JGI IMG/M metagenome (GOLD analysis project Ga0302170, IMG submission 193492) | Peat permafrost microbial communities from Stordalen Mire near Abisko, Sweden - I_Fen_N2_1 | ecosystem: Environmental > Terrestrial > Soil > Wetlands > Permafrost | place: Sweden: Abisko...
GATTGTACTCCATCCTCTAAAATTAGATGAATACGATTCATTCTCATATTTTCATGTAATAACTGCGCCATCTCATAATCTACAGGAGCCATGACTTGATTCTGCATTTCAATTAAACTCACTTCTAAACCAGCTGTATGAAGATTTTCCGCCATTTCAAGTCCTATAAATCCGCCACCAATAACCGCTGCTTTTTTGGGCTTTTTATCATTTATATATGCTTTTATAACATCCGTATCTGGTATTGTCCATAATGTAAATATATTTTCCCCATCAATCCCTGGAATTGGTGGTTTTAGAGGGGAAGAACCTGTTGCGATTACTAAGAAATCATAAGTTTCCTCATATTCTTCACCCGTTTTTAAGTTCTTCACACTTACTTTTTTTTCGTCTACGTGAATTGCTGTCACTTCACTAGAAATTCGTACATCAATATTAAATTTATTCTTCATGGCAGTCGGTGTCTGTAACAGCAATGCATCTCTACTTTTAATTACTTCACCAATATAATATGGCAGCCCACAATTCGCATAGGAAATATATTCGCCTTTTTCAAACATAACAATTTCCATAGACTCATCTCTTCTTCTCAACCGAGCTGCTGTTGTAGCGCCCCCGGCCACTCCACCAATAATAACTGTTTTATTATTCATCTGCATTCTCTCCTCCTATAAACTGTGTTATTTTTTTAACATTACATTACTAAGTAATAACAATAATAGTAATTTAACTCTATTGTAACCCATGTATATATTTTAATATGTAACTTAGTCACAAAATAGGACTAGATTTTTTAATCAAAAATATATTTAACATCATACAGTTGTTTTGCATATGATATTAACAAGAAACACCTCTGTTTTATAATTGCTATAAACTTGAATGTGTCTTGCTAAAGCAAGCGACCAGAAAGGTGGAAATATGCTGATTTATACCAACAGCCAAGCGATTCTACTTGGTAATGAATATCAAAAAACATATACTCTTATGTCAACTGATTTATTAAAGCTTTACGTTTCATATCTTCAAATAGATCTAAATTACAATTTACAGGCAAAAAATAGGATCAATAAATTCTATAAACAAGAAGCTTGTCAGTTTATACGTTATACAGCTACAGAACTTAGAACGACAGCAATTGAAGCCTATCTTTATGCCAAGGAAAACAATTATCCTTTTTTTCCTTATGAGTGCATTATGAAATATACTGTTACATTAAATGCAGCTTGTAAACTCAGTACATATACTGATAAATATCAATATACAGGGGGAGCGCATGGTAATACACTTCGCACTGCTATTAATTGGAATCTAAACACTGGTTCAATCATTGAGATGAAAGATCTCTTCTATAAAGGTGAAGATTTTGTTCCACGTATAATTCGTCAGATTATCAAACTTGCAAATGAAAAATTAACCCAAAATCCTAATATTTATTTTGACAATTATAAGGACTTAATTGTCAATAATTTCAACCAAAATAACTTTTATCTAACCCCTATCGGAATAACCATATTTTATCAACAGTATGAAATTGCCCCTTATTCAAGCGGGCTTATAGAGTTTCATATTCCATATGATAATTTGGGGTTATCCTATCCTCAATGTTTACCTATTTTCTAATCGCTTAGGTTTTCTCTATGTAAGTACAAATTATAGAAAAAAAAGAAGAACCGAAGTTCTTCTTATGCATTATCACTATTCACTTTGTTTTTGGGATATATAATATTATCAATAAATTTCTGTAAAACGCAAAGAATAATCAAGACCGCCATAAGCAAAATATAATTAATATGAAACACGACTTGATTCAAAAATAACTGACCAATTATGAATAATATAATAGCTATACCGACGTTTGTTAACAATAGGAAAGTAGCAATCCCTTTTGTTTTACTATTGTCTCTTAGTTTTTTATAAAGCTTCGGTAATCCATTAATCAAGAAATATATAATAATTAATATAATTACGGTATCAATAATCATTGACTTCGTTACAGAAAGGATCCAAGTCACTTTACCATTAAAAATCTCTCCTAATAAGCCTCCGATACATACCTGGTAAACTCCTACAAAAATAAGCAACGTAATTGGAACAATTGATATCTTTTGGTATAAATTCAACATAACTTTTCCCAATATTTTTCCCCCCTTAAAATTTATAAATCCACTTATAATTTTATTTTATTAGGAACCATAAGTCAAGCTATTTTGACAAATAATGGATTAAATTTACCATTTTTAACAATAAAAAATGGATGTCAATTTCTAATTTGAAATCAACACCCATAAAAACTATTTATATTCTTTTTTTAAGATTATTTAATTGCAAGTATCTCTTTAATTGTACTAGACATTTCATTTACATCACACACAGTATCATGCAACACTGGTGCTTTACGAATCTCTTCAATTGCTTCAGGCACTATTACTCCTGAAATTTTGCTTAATTCATCTACTAGTTCAAAATCACTCATAGCGTCATATTTTGAATCAATTGCTACCATAACACTTCTTGTAAACTTAAATGGACTAGCAGTTGAAGCTATCACTGATTTTGTTGTATCACCAGTTTCTGCTTTATATTTCTTATATACACAAGCAGCAACTGCAGTATGTGTATCAATAATATAATTCGTATCTTCATAAAGCTGTTTAATTGTAGAAGCCGTTTCTTCTTCTGTTGAATAATTGCCATAAAAATCATTCAGCTGTTGTTTCATATCTTCTGTAATTGCGTATTTTCCTGTTGTCTTAAGTGCATTCATCATTGTATTATTCTTAACAGCACTTCCTCCAGCAATACGATAAATAAGTCTTTCTAAGTTGCTTGAAATCAAAATATCCATGGATGGAGATGATGTAAGCATAAATTCTCTATTTCTATCATATGTTCCTGTTACGAAGAAATCATATAGTACCTTATTATCATTAGAAGCACATATTAGCTTATCAAGTGGAAGTCCCATGTTTTTAGCATAGAACGCTGCAAGAATGTTACCAAAGTTACCTGTTGGTACTACTGCATTAATCTTCTCTCCTGATTTGATTTCTTCATGAGCAAGTAGTCTTGAATATGCATATACATAATATACGATTTGTGGAACAAGACGACCTATATTGATTGAGTTTGCTGATGAAAATTGGAAGCCAGCCTGATCCATAATCTTCTCAAGTTCTTTATCTGAGAATATTTTCTTAACACCTGTCTGTGCATCATCAAAATTACCATTAATGGCAACGACGTATGTGTTGTCGCCTTTTTGTGTAACCATTTGTTTCTCTTGGATTGGACTAACACCATTCTTAGGATAGAATACAATAATCTTAGTGCCTTTCACATCTGCAAATCCAGCAAGGGCAGCTTTGCCAGTATCACCTGATGTAGCCGTAAGAATTACAATATCATTCTTAACATTGTTCTTCTTCGCTGCTGTTGTTAATAAATGTGGAAGGATGGATAATGCCATATCCTTAAATGCAATTGTTGAACCATGAAATAATTCCAAATAATATGCACCATCAGCTTTTACAAGTGGAGCAATCTCATCCGTGTCAAACTTTGAATCATATGCTTTCGTTATACAATCCTTTAATTCTTGCTCCGTAAAATCTGTAAGGAATAATCTCATAACTTCATATGCTACTTCTGCATACGACATCTTTGACAGTGCCTCTAAGCTAACGCCTAATCTTGGAATGGATTCCGGAACAAACAAACCTCCATCTGCAGATAAACCTTTTAAAATAGCTTGTGACGCTGTAACCTTAACACTATCATCTCTTGTACTTCTATACATCAAATTCATTAAAATTTACCACCTAATCTTCTTAATCTTAGATTTACTATCTAAGTTGGGTTAATTGTCTTTAATCTTCTTTGATCTTAACGACAACTTTTTTAATATGACATGGTTGTCCGTTCATAGCTTTTGGTTTGTGTCCATCTTGTGGTTGGAAAATCAAATATTCGCCAGCTCTTACTACTATGTCAATTCCTCTTATATCGTTATTAAACTTTATTACGTCTTTTTCTTCATTATATTCTTGAGTTGGCTTCAAATTTACTGTTGGTTCAAAGCTCATTAATTCTTCACCTACAAGAATACACTGAATGTCTGTGTAATGCCTATGTGCTTCATATTTTGCATCTTCCCAAGGAATTGTATCATATTCCATGACATTCGCAAATACATTTTTTCCGTCAATTTCATATTTTCCAATTTCAAGTTGCGCAAGATTTTCTTTTGAAAGAAACTCAACAGCTTTTGCATAACGGTCATTTAAACCTTTGTAAAATTCAATATTCTTTAATGAATCAAAAATCATAATATTTCTCCTTTTATTAAAAAATTTTATTCCATCTATTATACAACAATATACCTACCAAAAACAATAGCAATCTCTAATCATTTATTTTTACATGATTCATTTTACTGTGTTTAATCATATGCTTTATATGGATGTCTCTATGGTTCTTTAATTTCATTTTATACATATATCTATCAGCATTATGAATTAGCTCCTCAATATTAGAACCGTCTTTGGGAAAAAGAGAATAACCAACACTTAAACTATTTTGCAAGATAATATTTTTAAACTCGAATGGTTTATCCATTGCATTCCTAATTCTCTTCAAAATTAGCTCACCTGCAAATTCATCCTCAATGTCATTAATAAATATGACAAATTCATCTCCACCAATTCTTGAAACAAAATCATTATTCCTTATGCATTCTTGTATACGTTTACCAATTTCAAGTAAAAGTATATCACCAATCTCGTGCCCATAATGATCATTTACTTCTTTAAAATTGTCAACATCAATATAACATACTCCGAATCGTTTATTTCGCCGAATCTCTGCTTCTACGTAATCATAAAAATATTTTCTTGAGAACACACCTGTTAGCATGTCAATATTAACAAATCTAGTAAGTATTTTTCCAGTTTCTTTTAGTCTGAGATAATCAAAAATAACAATTGAAATTAGAATACTAATAATTAGCGTGATGATGGATTCTAAGCAATATCGATTTTTATTATACCACCCATTATTCGGTTCAATCAAAACATTCCATGTTTCATTGAATATTACTCTTTGTATAATAATTCCTTGTTCAATATCTTTATCGTGAGAAGATAAAATAATTTTCTCTTTATTATTAATATCATTTCGATATAATTTGTAATTATATTTTTGCTCAATCAGTGAATGGAATCCATTTTCTGTCAAAGATTTGGGGAAATCGATAAATGCACATGCATATCCCCACAACTTTGCAGTAGGGTTCCCATTGTGTAATAATACTGGTACTTTGATAATAAGATATGTTTTCCCATTTTGAAATAAATATGGTCCATATATAGCGGATTTATCTTGGTTATTATTTATAGGTGCATCTATGTTATTAACATCAATTGAACCATTATGCAAATCATATCCTACCAAAAATTCATTTCCTATAATCGGATATGTATATTGGATTATCCCATCCGGTGCGAGTGCAACACAACTTACATAATCATTCCCAACTTTAGTTGTTGCAATTCGTTCAAAATCAGCTATATTTCCCTTTGAATCAATTGAAAAATCAATGATTGATTTTATTTTTGTCTCTATGATTTGCATATCAACGGACACCTGATCAAAAGCAATTGTAGAAACATATGCAGCTGTCTTTTTCTTATTATTAATTTGATTCTGCAATACCATATGTTTTGTAAAATTCAAAATCCCAAATATAATAGCAAAACAAAGAAGTGCTTTGAATATCATCTTCTTTGTTATTCGAGTCTTTGCAATGGTTTTTTTTGTTAATTTAATATTTTTTTTGCTTTTTTTCATTTATTCACCTATATATTTTAAACTTACTCTACTTTCAGTTTTTATACTTCTTTTTTTATCATAATTCAAATATATCTATTGAAACCTAGACAGTGCTTATAACCATATCATAACTAATCTAAAAAGTCACTATGCACCATCTAATTTAATATGTTATAATTTTTTATATGATATTACATATTTTGAAGAGGATAATATATGGATATGCCAGAAGGTGTCTACAGAACTTTAAAAAAAGACAATACAGAATACTTTAGAGTTTCAATTACGTTCAAGAATAAGCATATTAGCCTTGGAAGTTTTTACGATGTCAAATCTGCATCCCTTGCATATCAATATGCCAATGAAATTTTACATAGCAGCAAAAGCGACAATATTGATACCACAAAGTATACTACAACTTACAAACCCGACAAATGTGTACTTTCCTTTGATAAGTGGGTTGTTTTGGTGAATTTCAGAGACACTGGTATCTATTTCAAAACTCCTATTTATCTTTGTCATAAGTATTTTATATATTTTCTTGATCCACAGAGTCACCTGATTTTTGATGTTGATGACCTCTTTTATTATTCTAATCACAAAATCATGACCCGCAATGGCTACTTATTTGTAAATGATTATGGTATGCAGACTACTATTTTATCTAGATATGGTATAAAAAATCATTCTGTAAATAGTAGAGATTATACGTTTGCAAATGGCGACAATAAAGATTATCGTTATGGCAATATTAATGTTATCAACAAATATTTTGGTGTCCAACTGTTTATTAAAAGTGGTCGCAAAATGTATAAAGTGAAAATCCATATCAACGGCGATTACGTTGTCGGTACCTATATAACAGAAAAAGAGGCCGCAATTGCTTATAACAAAGCTGCTGACCTCTTAAAATCCAAGGGTATTAACAAAAATTTTCCTGCCAACTATATTGAAGATATCACTTCAATTCAGTACGCCTCCATCTATAACTCCCTAAAAATCTCAAAACGCATCCGAAACCTATAAGTAAAATTATTGCATCGGCTTTGCTGTATATTTGACGAGTATGATAAGTTACTTATGCCTTCATTTTATGCGTTAAGATAAAAAGTTCTACTGTCTGACGAACGAAGTGAGGAGTTTAGAACTTTTTATCTTCGCTTTTAGCAAAAAATAAAGACATTAGTAACTTACATACGAGGAAATAGGAAGCAAAGCCAATGCAATAATTTACATATTGATGTAATTTATCAGGCCCTCTGCCTTAATAATCTTCTGCATGAATTCTGGAAATGCCTGACCTTGGTACTGTATTCCCTTCGTCTTGTTAGTGATTAACCCACTATCAAAATCAACTTCCAATTCATCGCTAGCTTCGATTGATTTTGCAGCTTCTGGACATTCAATAATTGGAAGACCAATGTTTATTGAATTACGATAGAATATTCTTGCAAAAGTTTCTGCAATTACACAGCTTATACCTGATGCCTTGATTGCAATTGGTGCATGCTCTCTGGATGAACCACACCCAAAGTTCTTATTCGCAACGATAATGTCGCCTTTTTTGACGTTTTTAACGAATTCTTTATCGATATCTTCCATACAATGTGTTGCTAGTTCTGCTGGATCAGATGAATTTAAGTATCTCGCTGGAATTATTACGTCTGTATCTACATTATCTCCATATTTAAATACTTTTCCGAATGCTTTCATGATTAGTTATCTCCTTTTCAATCTTCTATCTATAGAAACACGTTTTCTGTTCTCATTGTCGAGACAATTCTACATTCCCAAATCAGCTGGGCCTGATATTTTTCCTGTAATTGCACTAGCTGCTGCTATTGCTGGGCTTGCAAGGTATACTTCAGATTTGGGATCTCCCATACGTCCTACAAAGTTACGGTTTGTTGTTGATATACAACGCTCACCAGCCGCTAATACCCCCATGTATCCTCCAAGACATGGTCCACATGTTGGAGTGCTTACGATTGCACCAGAATTAATAAATATCTGAACTAAACCTTCTTCAATTGCTTGAAGATAAATTTTTTGCGTTGCAGGAATTATGATTACTCTAAGCCTCTTATCTACTTGCCTGCCTTCAAACACTTTGGCTGCGATTCTTAAATCATCAATCCTACCATTCGTACAAGAGCCGATTACAACCTGATCAATTATTACATCACCAACATCATCAATCGTCCTAGTATTTTCTGGTAAATGTGGAAATGCGATTGTTGATTTCAATTCTGCAAGATCAATTGTAATGGTCTGCTCATACTGTGCATCTTCGTCGGCTTCATAGATAACATATGGTTTCTTTGAATGTTCTTTTATATATGTTTGGGCAAGTGCATCTACTGGGAAGATACCATTTTTTGCTCCGGCTTCAATTGCCATATTTGCAACTGTAAATCGGTCATCCATTGTTAGATTTGCAATGCCATCACCTACAAATTCCATTGATTTGTAAAGTGCACCATCAACACCAATCATACCTATGATATGAAGGATCAAATCCTTACCACTAACCCACTTTGATAACTTTCCTGTCAATATAAATTTGATTGCTGTAGGCACTTTGAACCAAGCTTTTCCTGTTACCATTCCAGCTGCCATGTCTGTTGAACCAACACCTGTTGAAAATGCACCAAGTGCGCCATAAGTACAAGTATGTGAATCCGCACCGATAATAACGTCTCCAGCTACTGTCAATCCTTTTTCTGGGAGTAATGCATGTTCAATACCCATCTGTCCTACTTCAAAGTAGTTCGTAATATCATGTTTACTAGCAAATTCACGAACACATTTACTATGTTCTGCTGACTTAATATCTTTGTTCGGTACAAAATGATCTGGAACAAGAGCAATCTTATCCTTGTCAAACACTGTATTAATTTTCATTTTATCCATTTCGTGAATAGCTACAGGTGCTGTAATATCATTTCCAAGTACAAGATCTAAATTAGCTTCAATAAGCTGGCCTGCTTTAACTTCACTAAGACCTGCATGTGCCGCTAAGATTTTTTGTGTCATTGTCATTCCCATGTTTAATTCCTCCTAAAAATACTTCTGATTGGATTAATGATATGCAAGTATATTTGCTTGTATATCATTAAATTATAATTTTATTTTACAATATACATTGATATAATGCAAATACATATTAGATATATGTGTTATAACTTTAAGTTATCTTATGATTCGAAGTTTTTAGGGGGAGGAGAAGCAAAAATGAGGGAACTATTGAAATTAGGGATGGGGCGCGCGGCTAAAGCGCGCGTGGGATTAGAAAAAGGGGGGAATTAAGAAAAGATAAGGGGTTGTTAGTAACGAATGCGTGTTACTACAAGTTGGATAGTCGCTAGGTGTAGCCTAACGACATGCGGCTGGCACCGCATGCCATTAAATCAAAAAGTACCCCAAAATGAGTGAACTCATTTTGGGGCACTTTTTGATTTAATGCTATCCTACTTGTAGGATACGCATTAGTTGTTGATGAATTGGCTTTCTTCGTTGTTCCAGCTGTAGAGTTTACGTAGCTCTTTGCCAACTTTTTCTGAAGGATGTTCAGATGCTCTTTTTCTCATTGCGTTGAAGTTTGGAGCGTTAACTGAATTTTCTAATAACCAGTTTTTAGCAAATGTTCCGTCTTGGATATCTGTTAAGATTTTTTTCATTGCTATCTTTGTATCTGCTGTTATGATCTTTGATCCTGTTATGTAATCACCATATTCGGCTGTGTTTGAGATCGAATATCTCATTCCTGCGAAACCGCTTTGGTAGATTAAATCTACGATTAATTTCATTTCATGGATACATTCGAAGTAAGCACTTTCTGGTTCATATCCTGCTTCTACTAATGTCTCGAATCCTGCTTGCATAAGTGCTGAAACACCACCACAAAGAACTGCTTGCTCTCCGAAAAGATCTGTTTCTGTCTCTTGTCTAAATGTTGTTTCAAGAACACCAGCTCTTGCTCCACCGATTGCGAGTGCATAAGCCAATGCTATTTCATGTGCTTTGCCTGTAGCATCTTGATGTACTGCGACTAGGCAAGGAACACCTTTACCAGCCTTGTATTCGCTTCTTACTGTATGTCCTGGTCCCTTAGGAGCGATCATGGTAACATCAACGCCTTTAGGAGCAACAATCTGTCCGAAATGTATTGCAAAACCATGAGCAAACATAAGCATGTTTCCAGCTTCAAGGTTTGGCTCGATTGAATCTTTGTACATTTTAGCTTGTTTTTCATCATTGATAAGAATCATGATAATATCTGCTTTTTTTGCTGCTTCTGCTGCAGTATATACTTCAAATCCTTGAGCTTCTGCTTTCGCCCATGATTTACTTCCTTCATATAGGCCAACTATTACGTTTGCACCTGATTCTTTTGCATTAAGTGCATGTGCATGACCTTGGCTTCCGTAACCAATAACAGCTATTGTCTTGCCATCAAGTAATGATAAATTACAGTCTTGTTGATAATAAATCTTTGCCATTTTGTGGTACCTCCATTTTATTATTGTTATTATTTATTTTAAATTTGCAGTTCCTCTTGCTAAGCCAGTCAATCCGGTTCTTGCAATCTCTGTAATTTTAAAACCATCAAGTAATTCTGTAAATGCATTCAATTTTATTTGATTACCAGTAAGTTCCATAATCATTGATTCTTTTGAAACATCCACAATCTTTGCTCTAAAAATATCTGCAATCGCTATAATTGTCTGTCTGTCTTTTTCGGATGCAAAAACTTTTACTAATATTAATTCTCTGCAAACAGATGCTTCATTCGGTAATTCAAATACCTCCCTAACATCCGTAAGTTTTAAAAGTTGTTTTTGGATTTGATCTAAAACGTCATCGTCACCTGAAACTGCAACTGTCATTCTAGAATATTTGGGATCTTGTGTTGTGCCTACCGTAAGACTGTCTATATTATACCCTCTTCTACTAAACAATCCAGCAACACGGCTTAACACACCTGATGAATTATCCACGAGAATAGATAAAACTGCTTGTCTCATAAATACTTCCTGCCTTTCAAGTAATTACTAAAATAGTGACACAAATAATAAAATCTTCACAAACTATTTATAGAATATCTATAAGTCGCCATTTTTTTAATTGTAGCAATTAGTTACTGCTTTGTCAATATGCAAATGGGTGCTTCAAGCATCTTAGCGTCATCACCATTATGCGTCACAATCAGCACTGTTCTGCCTCGTTGATTATCTTTAACGTAGGCAATAACAGTCTTCTTTGTCTCTTCATCCAACCCCTTAAATGGCTCATCCATTAATACAATATCGGAATTTACAATCATCGCTCTAACAATAGCGACTCGCTGTCGCATGCCCCCACTGAGGAGTGAAACTTTCTTTAATAAAGCATTTTGGGGTAGCACCAAGGCTAACTGCTTTCTAATAACATCTTTTGATATGCTCTTATCACAGACCATCAAAAGATTGCCTAAAGAAGTCAAATTATCACAAAGCCTCTCTTCTTGAAACACCGCTGAAATTTTGGTGTTTTCATCAATTCCATGGACAAAACCGCTGTCTTTTTTTTCAAGTCCCATTAGGATTTTTAGCAATGTTGTCTTTCCAATTCCTGATTCACCCATTAAACAACTTATTTTTCCGGCTTCGAATTCAAAACTAATGGAATTCAATACATGATTATCGCCATAACTTTTACATAATTTTTCTATATAAATATTATTTTTACACTTCGCTTCCATTTAATTTTCCAACCCCTTTCTAATACCAATTAATATGATTAAAAAGAGTTTTTCAAATATCACACTAACAATTATAATTGCAATACTCCACGCTAACAATTCATCTGTCATTAAATACAATTTAGAAAGATACATCTGCTCACCAATTGATTTTGATGGCAGTCCAATGACCTCTGCCGATATTCCTGCCTTCCAGCACATTCCCAAAGCTATTTTACAATTTGAAATAATATATGGAAATATCTCAGGTGCATAGATATACCGTGTCTTTTTAATCCAACCCATACGAAAAACTTTTGACATTTCCAATAATTTTATATCCAAATTATTGAAGCCTTCCAACGTTCCTATGTATATCATCGGAAATACTACAATTAACGAAATTATAACTGAAAGATTTTTTGACCCCGCCCATATTAACAGCAATATAATAAATGATACCACTGGTAATGCCTTCATAAGATAAATAAGAGGCGATAGAAATTCTTTTAAAAACCGAAAACGATTTGCGGCTGCTGCAAAAACAATACCGGTAACAAATGCAATTATAAATCCCAAAATTATCTTTATAAAACTATTGATCATACATTGATAGAACAGTTGTTTCTGCAACAATGAAAGGAAGCTTAAAAGCACCTTGACAGGGCTTGCAATAATTAATTCAAGTCCCGTTAAGTAGCTTATAAGCTGCCATATACAAAGCCATATAAATATGACCACTATCTTTTTCATTACCGTCTTAGTCATTCGTAATTTCTCCATAAATTTCTAGTAATTTTCACATTTCACCTGGTAGAAACCCTGTGGATATCCGCATACAGGACAAACGAGTGGTGCTTCTTTTCCAACGTAGACATATCCACAATTTATACATTGCCATTTTGCACCGCCCTCTCTTGTAAATACAGTTCCACCTTCTATATTATCAAGTAATTTTTGGAAACTCGCCTCATGAATCGCTTCAATATCGCCTACTTGATCAAACAACTTAGCGACCGAATCAAATCCATCTTTCCTAGCTTCGTCAGCAAACTTCTTGTACATATTCGTCCATTCGTACCGTTCCGCAGCAATTGCTAGTTTTAGATTATCCTCTGTATCCCCAATTCTACCATTATTTAATAATTTATACCAAATCTTACCATGTTCTTGTTCGTTATGAGCTGTATTATCAAATATTGCACCTATTTGCTCATAACCATCAATTCTTGCACTATTTGCAAAGAAGGTATATTTAATTGCCGCTTGTGATTCAGCTGCAAATGCATTACGCAAGTTTTCTTCTGTTTTCGTTCCCTCAAATCGATTCATTTTATATTAACTCCGTTTATAATATAACTCTAATTATATTATAGTAAATGAGCAAAAAAATATTACTAATTCTATTACTCCGACTCTTTAATAATTACTTCACCTAATATTTTCGCAATCATATACAGAATTGATATATCAACCTCACTCCATTTTCTTCTTATTTTACCTATAATATCAAAAGAAATCATTCCGTTAATATGATTCTTATTTTCTATTAGAATTTGTAAGGAAGAACAAATCTCACTATTTTTCCATAACTTATAAGCATTCGTATAATCAATGGCTAATTTTTCAACATTATTAATGGTATTTATTCCATGTTCATCGAATAATTCCAGATAACTTTCTTCATTTATATAACTTGAATTTGATATCATCTTACTATAAAAGCCAGATGAATAAATACGATTAAATTCCTCTCCAATATATACACAAATGCCACTAATATTCATGCGCATAACCAATTCATCTAATACAGATGGAATTGCCTTGTTTTTAAATTCCGAAAGCATACGAATGAACTCAGATACCATAACTGACTTATCAATTGTTTTCATCATCGGAAGGACTGCTTTTGATAATATTGTTTCAGATTGGTCTCTATCCAAATCTCCGTGTTTTTCACGATCATATATAATATATCTATCTCCACCTTTATTCTTTGCAATATATAAAGCTTTATCAGCAATTCTAAATAAAGTCTCATAGTCTAATGCATCCTTACCATATTGTGATACACCAATAGAACAGGTGAAAGTATAAGTCGAATTTTTTTCGTTAAAATCCCACTGCATATACTTTCTAACTGATTTAAGAATCGCTTTAATATCATCAACAGTCTTGATATTTTCAAGAAGTATTAAAAATTCATCTCCTCCGATTCTGCCAGCTCCCCCTCTTTGTCCGATTGCTTTTTTTAATGCGTTTGCTAATTTTAATATAATCTCA
>Ga0302170_10000661_pt1 | contig 13706 bp, 12 predicted proteins | sample I_Fen_N2_1_FD_193492 | JGI IMG/M metagenome (GOLD analysis project Ga0302170, IMG submission 193492) | Peat permafrost microbial communities from Stordalen Mire near Abisko, Sweden - I_Fen_N2_1 | ecosystem: Environmental > Terrestrial > Soil > Wetlands > Permafrost | place: Sweden: Abisko...
AGAGATGAAGATGTTCTTTACTTTAATAGTGGGAATTCTGGCGGTTGCCGTCCTAAATGTTTACTGCAAGATACTGATGGCTCATGGTTAGTGAAGTTTCGTCATACCTATGACCCTAAAGATATGGGGATAATGGAATTTCAATATAATGAACTAGCATCTCAATGTGGAATTACTGTGCCTGATTTTAAGCTGATAGACGGAAAGTATTTTGCCACAAAACGCTTTGATCTTGAAAATAACAACAGGTTGCATGTTGCCACAGTAGGAGGGCTATTGAATGAATCTATCTTATTGCCAAAATTAGATTATAGAGCTATACTCCATTTGACAGGCTATCTGACGCAAGATCCCAAGCAAGTAGACGAAATGTTTCGACGTATGGCATTTAACGTGTTGACTGACAATAAGGATGATCACGCAAAAAACTTCAGTTTCATTTGTCGAGAAGGACAATGGTCTTTAGCACCGGCTTATGATCTAACTCTTTGTAGCACCGGTTACAATGGGGAGCACGCTACATCTGTTAATAATAATGGCAACCCAACTGTTGAAGATATGTTGATCGTTGGTGAGAGTATCCGCATTCCACGTAAGAAAGGATTGGAAATAATACATTCTATAGCTCAATGTTGCAAAGAAATATTATCTAAAGACTACATATCAGTATTAGAACAGTTCTCTTAATTTATACCCTATCGGGTGTGTCTTACCGCTTATAATGGTTGATTATACCACAAGAGTATAAAAAGCAGAAATGAAAAGGAAATGCCGAAGGATTTTTATACTTTTGCTACTAATAAGTGAAAATCAATAAAGATGGCACAAGACGAGGGTAAATTGGTACAGAAAATTATAAATGGGGAGCAAGATGCTTTTAAAGTCTTGTATCTCAGATATTCTGATTTACTGTTTACGTATATTTTACATCGCCTTAAAAATGACAGAGATGTTGCTTCTGATATATGGCAAGATACATGGATCGCTTTTCTCGAAAGAATTAGCGATTTTCAATTTAAGTGCAGCATTTTTACTTGGTTGTGTGCTATCGCAAAAAATAAAATATCAACTTATTATAGGAATACTAAAAAGCAGGAACTAATTCAACCCATTACTAAACTAAATTTCGATATTGATGCCGATGAGTTGGATGCGGAGGCAATAGATTCTGAAACTCAATCTGATGTAATTGCGGTATTGGCTGAGTTAGCATACGAATACCGATTTTTATTGGAAGAAAAATATATTGAGGATAAAACGATCGACGAAATTTCCTGTGAAATAGGTAAATCATATAAAGCAACAGAATCGATGCTCACACGTGCCAGAGAAGCTTTCCGGAAAAAATTCAAGAAAATTAAAGAATAAAAAAATGGAAAATGCAGGGATATATACAGAAGAAAACATTAAGAAGCTACTTAATTCCAGCCTTAGTGAAAAAGACAAATTAGATCAGCAACTTAAAAATGATATGTTACAATTATTGGAACAAAAAGTAGCACAAAAATCAAGAAGCTTGCAACCTGATAATAAAATAATTATTATGCTCTCTGTTATTTGGATCGCTTTATCTATTTTTGCTTTTTTCGAATTAAGATTCTCAATATATCTGTTGGACTTGGTAAGATCAGCTTTAGCCTTAAGTTTGCTTTTAGTCCCTTTTTCAAGCATCATTTTAGTAATTTTAAAAACAAAGCTATATGCAAAAAAAATGGTATAGGATATTGCCTTGGATCGCTTTGCTATCAGGCATTCTTGTGATTTTCTTATTTGTGTCTGTTGCTGTTTTCAAACCATTGCAGAGCGTTGAAAATGTGGAAAACAGGAAAGCTGTTTTAGATAAGCTAAAACAAATTAGAATAGAAAGTACCGATGATTTAAAAAGTAAGACTTTTTTCAACTATGTGGAGAGGACGCTGAACGGTTCTGTGATTAATACAAAATGGTTAATCACTCCCAATGGAAAAATCATTTATGCTGAAGGAGGGATGGCAGCGAGTACGCCTCTCAATTCAACTGTTTATAGTTTAGCGGATGCTCAAAGTCGCGGTTTAATTGATGCGGTTGAATTTAATCTAGATCCTGTACAAAAAGAGATGATGTATATAGCTGCTTCGATTAGGCGTGAAGGTGAACACAATGACGTTTATGGTCATTTAGTTGTGCCTTTATTTACAAAATCTAATGTCTTGGTCGGCTTCGTAGGAGTTGCTTATACGTTGAATGATTCAAAGACACCAATTCAGATTTATGTAGTTAGCATAGCACTGATTGTTTGTTTTCTTCTGTACTGGCTGTCGTTACCTCTATGGGTTTATTTTGATTCACGTGAAAGGAATGATAAGTTTGTTTTATGGACAATATTTGTACTAATTGGCAACTTGCCAGCATATATTACCTATCTTATAACAAAGAGATGAATCTATATATAAAATATTCAATTCGCCAATGAAAACAATCTATTTAGCCTTACTCTTATTCTGTTCGTCTGTTTGTATGGCTCAGACGATGGAGGTAAATAAAGATATTCAGGTAAAGAAATTATCGAATAAAGCCTACGCATATACTGCTTGGAGCGAGATGGGAAGTTGGGGGCGTGTAGGCTCAAACGGACTTATAGTGGTAGATAAAGGCAAAGCCTTTTTAATTGACACTCCTGTTACTGAAGAGGAAACGATGGCACTCAATCGGTGGATTAAGTCGACTTTAAAGGCTAAAATAGTACGCTTTGTGCCGGGGCATTGGCACGGTGACTGTGTGGGAGGGCTCGATTATCTTAATAAGCAGGGGGTAAAGACTTATGCTGGTAAACGGACGAATAAGATTCTGAAAGAAAAAGGATTGCCGCAAGCTAAATGTAGTCTTGCGGATTCTGTAACGCTGAAACTAAATAACATGGAGATCCAATGTTATTATCTGGGAGGTGGGCATTCTACTGATAATATCGTGGTCTGGATTCCATCGGAGAAGATTCTTTTTGGAGGTTGCATGATAAAAGATGCCAAAGCTTCTTCTTTAGGCAATACGGCTGATGCTGCACCGCTGAAGGAATGGCTGAAAACGGTTTGTGCCGTTGAGGCTCGTTTCCCAGATGCTAAAATAGTAATTTCCGGACACGGTGAGGTGGGAGGCTTGGAGCTTGTAAAGCACACTCAAGATATCTTGATTAAGAATCAAAATTAAATAGCTATGATAGAACTACCGGAAGCAATTACTATCGGCATGCAGGCTAATAAGGCACTGGCGGGTAGAACGGTGATGGATGTGCTCCCGGCGACGCATCTGCACAAATTTACGTTTTTCAATGGGCAGCCTGAGATGTATCAGGAACTGCTCATCGGTAAACGGGTGGAGAGCGCTGTGGGGAAAGGAATCTTTGTGGATCTTCGGTTGGAGGATAATCTATTTCTGAGTATCTTCGATGGCATCAACATGAGGTTTAATAAGGAGGATGCGAAAGTACCCGGCAAATATCAGATGCTTATCACATTCGATGATAATACGTTTCTCACGTTTACCACTAGTATGTATGGCGGGATCTATGCTTTCCGCGATGCACTCGATAATAAATACCGCACCTTGAGCTTTGAAAGCGTTTCACCGTTGAGTGAGGCGTATGATGAGGCTTTCTTTGAAAGGCTGATTGCGGGGGAGAAAAAAGACATCTCGGCAAAGGCTTTGTTGGCCTCGGAACAACGTATTCCGGGAGTTGGAAACGGTGTTTTGCAGGATATCTTATTTCATGCAGGCATACATCCGAAGCGGAAGATATTCTCGCTGACGGATATTGATAAGTCGAATTTATTTCACTCATTGAAAACCACCTTACAGGCTATGACGGATGGAGGTGGAAGGGATACTGAAACTGACTTCTTCGGGAATAAAGGACGATACCGAACCGTTCTTTCTAAAAATACCTATGCACAACCTTGTCCACGATGTGGCAATCAGATCCGTAAAGAAGCGTACATGGGTGGCTCGATTTACTATTGTCCAACGTGTCAGAAACTATAATTCGGAGTTCTAAATTTCTTTCTAATAATCAAAACGTATGAATTTTCAACCTACTCCTTTAAAATACAAAAACGATGATAAACCGGGTGCATGGCCTATGCTGATGTATGGGCTGCAATGGTTTTTAATCACGGTGCCCATTGTGTTGATCATTAGTGCGGTAGTCGGGGACTTTCAGCTTACTACGCTGTTTGAACGTACTTTCTATACGCAGAAACTTTTTGCTTTAACCGGTATAGGATTGATTGTGCAGGTGCTTTTCGGGCATCGCATGCCTTTGGTGATCGGTCCGGCGGCGGTGTTGCTTGTCGGGGTGATTTCTACCCAAGCCTCACAAGCTACGGAGGTTTATACGGCTATAATTTGTGGAGGAGCTTTGCTGGCATTGATTTCTTTTAGTGGAGCTATGAAGTATATTGCAAATGTGTTTACGGTTCGCATCGTGATTGTCATTCTTGCGTTGATTGCTTTTACGCTTACCCCGACGATCTTGAAACTTCTGTTTGCGGATGCTACAAATCCGTTCTTTTCGCTCTGTTTCACCTTCGGATTAGCTTTCTTGATGTTGCTTGGCAATAAACTGTTACCCGGCATCTGGAAGTCGAGCATTGTGCTCTGGGGGTTGGTGATCGGTTCGCTGTGTTATGCGCTCTTAATCGGAGGCACTCCGGTATTGCCTATCGAAGAGCCGATTACTGCCACGCGAGCTGCTCACTCTCTTTTACTTTCCGACCTAGTTTTCGATCCGGGTATCATCCTTTCGTTTTTCTTCTGTTACATCGCTCTTTTCATTAATGAACTGGGCTCGGTGCAGTCGGTAGGTACTGCTATCGATCTTGGCGATATGGAACGACGGACGCGTCTCGGACTCCGTTTTACGGGCTTCATCAACATCCTTTCAGGGGCAATGGGGGTGATTGGGCCGGTCGACTTTTCGCTCAGTCCGGGTGTCATCATGAGTACCGGTTGTGCTTCTCGGTATACGTTGATTCCTGCCGGTGTGTTGCTTATCGTATGTGCTTTCTTTCCCACGGTTATACTCTTCTTGTCGGCTATTCCTAAGCCTGTAATGGGGGTTATTCTGTTATACCTGATGACTACGCAGCTTTCATCGGCTTTCCAATTGGTGGCGCAAGATCGTGCTTTACCCGATTTCAATAGTTGCATGACGATTGCTTTCCCCATCATGATCGCTCTCGTGGTTTCGTTTATGCCTCCCACGGTGGGTGCTTCTATGCCGCCTATCCTTCGTCCGCTTCTTGCAAACGGCTTTGTGATGGGGGTAATTAGTGTGTTGCTCATGGAGCATTGGGTGTTTCGGAAGAAGAAAGAGGCCTGAAACGACGATTCTTTTACTTTATCAAAATAAAACCAATCATTATGTTTACTATCCTTCATCATCCCGAACAATGCAGATTTGAAACCGTCGTAGAGGGCTACACTGCGTATGTAGAATACGAAATTGTAGATCAAGCTCTTGATATTCTTCACACTATTGTGCCCAAAGAGATTGGTGGCAGAGCCATTGCTGCTGAATTGGTGGCTGCGGCCTATGCGTATGCTGATGGGGTTGGACTGGCCCGAAAGGCGACTTGTTCGTATGCAGTGGTGTGGTTGCGAAGACATGGGTAAAATGCTGCCCGGCAATTTTTATTTGTTCGAGATCTTTTAAAAAAAGGTGCTGAACTTTTCTCAAGAAGGTGCTTATGTTTCCTTTAAGAGATGCTTATGTTCTTTCCCTAAGATGCTTATCTTTTTTATCGGCACTCTGTTTACTGCTTTATGCTGTATAAAATAGAACTTTGCACTCAAATCTTTCAATCTTTCAGTTTTTAGCGTTAATGTGTTGATTATTAATGAGATGTATCCTGAAAGATGACTAAAAGATCTTTCAGGGATCTTTCAGGACTAATTAATTGTATATAAAGACTTTATGAGGTATCCTGAAAGATGAAAGATAAAAACGGGAAACTACTTTGCAGATGAAATAGAATAAAAGTTGTTTGTTGCAATGGAATTTTTAGTATATTTGCCTCCTAAATTATTGTTTTATTTTTAGAATACGAATTTATGAAATTCCAATTAGCACTTATCGCTGTAAAAGACGTAGAACGCTCGAAGCAATTTTATAAAGAATTGTTCGATCAGGAAGTGGTACTCGACTTTGGCAAGAATGTTACTTTTAGTGGAGGTTTTGCTATTCAAGAGGATTTTGGTTGGTTGATCGATCAGCCGACTGATTCTATCAAAGAGAAGTCTAACAATATGGAGCTTTATTTTGAGGTAGACGATTTTGATGAATTTGTGTTGAAGTTGGCTCAATATCCTTCAGTGGATTACGTGCATCCTCCTAAAATGCACGATTGGAAGCAACGGGTAGTGCGTATTTACGATCCTGATTTCCATATCATTGAGGTGGGGGAGTCGATGGCAGTAATTGCCAAACGTTATCTTTCGCAAGGTTATTCAGTAGAGGATACGGCGAAATTGATTCAACATCCGTTGGCATTCGTAGAGAAATGCCGATTGAATGAAATTTAAAATAGATTAATGATGAATTACGACAACACAGCCGTTCGTCGGCAAGATCGCCTTCTTACGGAAGAGCAGGCGATGGAAATTCTCCAAAATGGGGAGTATGGCATTCTTTCTATGGTCTCTGATACGAATGCCGGTTATGGCATTCCTCTGAACTATGTCATTGAAAATAACAGTCTGTATTTTCATTGTGCACCGGAAGGTGATAAGCTTGAAAGCTTGGCGAAAAACAACAAAGTTTCTTTCTGTGTAGTGGGAAAGACTAGGGTAGTTCCTGCTAAATTTACAACTGCTTATGAGAGTGTGTTATTGAAAGGAACGATTGCGCTTGGCCTTTCGGATGAGGAAAAAATGCATGCTTTGGTACTGATTCTCGATAAATATTCACCTGAAAGTAAAGTCCCGGGGATGAAGTATGCTGAGAAGTCGCTCCATCGGACGAATGTAATCCGCTTGGATGTGGAAACTTTTGCGGGTAAAACCAGAGTTGTGAAATAACGAGAACGTTTGAAATAAACTGCATTATGATAAAGAAATCGATTTTCATTTGGCTTTCGATCATCCCTCTTGCTATATTAAACGGCGGGCTACGCGATTTAGTGCTAACGCCATTAATCAGTCGTGCCTATTCGTTGCCATTAAGCGGTATTACGTTGTGCTTGGTGATTTTTATCGTTAGCTTGATTTTTATCCCTCGTCTTGGCAGGGGTACTGAAAGGGATTATATAAAAATGGGGCTCTTGTGGATGGTGCTTACTATCTGTTTTGAATGTGCTTTAGGAATGGATCGACCTTTCTCGGAGATGATTGAGGCGTATGACATTACTACCGGGAATCTTTGGCTGCTTGTGGTGCTGTTTGTAGGAATTGTTCCTTGGCTTATTAAAAAGATTAAACATCTTTGAGCGATATTTTTCTCGATGTTTACCGCAAGAATCATAGGGAGAAACAGGGTTTGTGAAAAAGAAATTGTTGCTTCATCTTTTTGTAATAATCTTGTAATATCGAGGCTGTACTTTTACGGCGTAATTCAAAAGAAAGAGATTATGAAAAAGATTAAAACAATTTTTGATGCCTGTGTAGAGATCGTCATTGAGAATACGATGATGACTTGGGGCTGCAAGTTTGGGAGCCGTTAATAGGTTAGTTTCTATAGCGCTCACAGCGTCTTGATTTTTAGAACCCTGCAAGAGAACATTTCTTGCGGGATTTTTTATGTGATTTCTTTTTAGAATTTGTGCTTTTGCTGCTAGTCGACTAGAAAAAAGAAGAGCCGGACTAGCAAAAGTCCGGCTCTTTTTCTGGAAATCCTTTTTCTGGATTTTCCTATTTTTAGTTTTCTAGGGTTGTTTACCAGAAGTAGTAATAGAATACTATGCAAACAACTACTACACCAAGGGAAGTTACAATATCCAAAGTAGTCCAACTTGCGCGAGTAACAGCTTTCTGTTCAGGCGACTGGGTGAAATAAGTGATTCCTTTCAACTTCTCTTCGCTAGCTTGTTTCGTGAAGAAACTTACTAGGATCATAAAGATGATAGTGCCGGCGAATAGACCGATACAGAATACCAACCAGTTGATATCCATGAACCACTGAAGTGAAGCGGGCTTAAAGATCATGATGCCTAAACGGGTCATGCCGACAAGGAAGCCGAATAAAAGTCCAAGTTCACCAGCTTTAGGAGTGATCTTCTTAGTAAATACACCCATGATGAATACGGCTGCGATGGCAGGGGCAATCAACGATTGTACTTCTTGCAAGTACTCATAAAGTACGTTGCCTAAGCCTTTCATAATAGGAATCCAAACCAATCCTAATACCACCACGGCAATAGTAGCGAAACGGCCAATTAGAACCAATTTTGCTTCGCTTGCGTTGGGGCGATGTTGTTTGTAAAAGTCCATCGTGAATAGGGTAGCTGAAGAGTTGAAGTGAGCAGCTAGAGAGGTTACCAATGCGGCGATGAAACCTACGGTAACGAATCCTTTAAGTCCCATAGGCATCAAGTTCAATACCATTGATCCGAATGCTTTATCGTTGCTATCGAAATTGAAACCATCTACACCTTTTGCTTTTAGTGCTGCGGCAATCATACCAGGAATCAAGAACATGAATACAGGTAATACTTTAAGATAGCCGGCAAAGATGGTACCTTTACGAGCGTTGTCCAAATCTTTTGCAGCTAAAACTCGTTGTACGATATGTTGGTCAGTACACCAATACCAGAAACCGATAATTGCTGCGCCCAAAATTACGCCCACACCTGGGAATTTGCTGTACAAGGGATCGGCAGGGTTGTTGTGAATCAAGTGGCGGTTGTTGCCGGCAAATTGGAGCATTGCTGTCCAACCGTCGCCCATGCTTCCGTCGCCTAACTTAAGAAGTCCTAGTACAAGGATTGTAATAGAACCTACAATAAGGATAGGGGTTTGAATCACAGAAATAGTCATTACACCTTTCATACCTCCAAATACAGTGAAAACGCCGGTTAGTAATACCAAACCAATCGCTCCGTACCAGAAGTCTAGTCCAAGTAAACTCTCTAAGAAGATACCACCTGTAAATGCAGTTACCGATACTTTTGTTAGTACGTAGCTGATAAGGGTAATAATAGAAAGTGTAGAACTAGTGTTTTTGTTGAAACGCTTCATCAAGAACTCAGGCATTGTAAATACTCTGCTGTGTGCGTAAAATGGAACGAATACCCATCCTAGAATAAGAATCATCCATCCTTGCATCTCCCAGTGAGCCATTGCCATACCGCTTTCGGCACCGGCACCTGCTAAACCTACTAAGTGCTCTGAACCGATGTTGGCAGCAAAAATTGCGGCACCAACGGCAACCCAGGTCTCATTTCTTCCGGAGAGAAAGTAATCACTACTAGTTTCTCCACCTGCTGTGTTTTTTCTTACAGCGCGATATACTATCCAAACAATTGCTGTCAGAAATAGCACCATCACAATCCAATCTATTAATTGCATAGTTTTCTAGATAAAATTTTATTGATTTATAATATTAGTTTTCGTTGAAGTTTTGTTTGCCTTTTTGAGGCAGTTATATAAGGTCTTTGTTCTAGAGATATCTGGAAATTCAGACTTTCTAATTCATGGTTTTTTTGTATTGTTTTTTTTGTTTATACTAATTTGCTCTTTCCTCAATAAAAGCCTTATTGATGAATTTGTCAATTGTTTATTGTACGTTTTTTATGCTTTATTTATTCAAGTAAAAGTAGGTTAAACAATAAGCGTAAACTTTACACTTGCAATATTAGTAAAAAGTGCAGATATACGGCTCTATTTTGTATATGTTATGAAACATGTTTATTTGATAAAATGTGATAGAGTTAGCCCAATAAAATATAATAGCCTGTAATATAGCTGATTGTGAATTTGCAAAAAAAATTTTTTTTTGGGTGAAAATTGATCGCTTTAGTAGTTTCCGACTATAAAAAATGGTATTGGAGTTCGGAATGCTTTTTTTGCAACTTTTTTAGCTTTCTATTTGAAAGAGGGAAAAAGGAGGCTCTTATAGAAAAAGGGAAGTTTTAAATTTCTACTTACTGTTTTTAATTTGTCCTGTTTTTTTTATTGTGCGTAAATCCTTTTATAAGAATATGTGGCGGTTTAATGTAATTTAACAAACTATATTCGGTATCGTTATATTCTTCCTCAAAAATGAATAAAAAAGACCTCTTTATAAATGCTTTATAAGGTAGATTTGTTGGGACTTACAATCTTTGAAAGTTGAAAAAAATCGGTACTGTAAAAGGTGTGCGATTTTTATATCAAAATTGTTAAAAACCACATAAATACCGACTTAAGTCTATAAAATGGGACTAATACCCGACTTCTGTTTGTTTCTTTCTTAATAATTTTTCAAAGATAGGATTAAATTCTAATTTTTTTTTTGTTACTTTGCAACCTCAAATGCTTAAGATCGTAAATTTAGTATTTATCTGATGACGAAAAAGGTAAAATGCTTATGAAAAATACATTAAGAGGAGCTTTCTGCTTTCTCTCTATCTTGGTTGCGCTTTGCTCTTCTGCAAGTAATGACCATTCTGTAAAAATCGACCAAAACCTCAAAAAAACAATTCTTATAAAAGGAGATCGAACGTATGCTCCTTTTGAGTTTATAAATTGCAATGGGCAGCCTGATGGATTTAATGTGGAGCTGACCAAAGCTATTATGGAAGAGCAAGGACTTCAATATAAATTGGAGTTAGGTGATTGGGCTACGGTAATCGAGGAGCTGAAGACCAAAAAAATAGATGCTGTATTAGGCATGGGTTATTCTTTGGAACGTGCTCGTTTTGCAAAATTTGGAGAACCTCATAATTTTATTTTTCAAAATATAATTTGTCGAAAAGAAGCAAATATAGATTCTTTAGAGCAACTTCGTGGAAAGAGAATTATAGTACAAGATCGGCGTTTGGGGTATGAACTTCTATTGAGAGCCAATCTTACCACTAAAATATATAAGGTTGCCAATCTGGAAGATGGACTTATAAAGCTTTCACGAGGGGAAGGCGATGCTTTGATCTGTAACAATTTTATCGCTTCATATTATATTCATAAAAATGGCCTTCATAATTTGCAAATGACTCCTGTTCGCATAGAGCCATTGCGATATTCGATGGCAGTAAATGTGGATAACGATAGGTTGCTTGAGCAACTTAATAGCGGACTCCATAAATTGAAGTTGAACGGCACGTACGATAAAATTTACGATAAGTGGTTTGTTGTACATGAAAAGGCTAATTATAAGCAAATCTTTTTATTTTTGTCGTTATTGCTCATTGTGGTATCGCTACTTATCGGCTTCTTGCAGGTGTTACGCCGACAGGTAAGGAAGGCTACCCGGAAATTGAAGGAAAGTTATCAGGAAATTGAGCTCGCTATTGATGGAGGTGGGCTTGCTATCTGGATGTATCATTTTGCGGAAGATAAGATTTCTGCATTGCATGGAAAGTTAATAATTCCGGAAGGATCTACTTTTGAGGAGTATAAGGCTTACTTTCATCCTGATGATGTGAAAGCACTTGAGCAAAGTTTTTTAGACTTAAAAAATGCGAAAATAGAAAAGGACTTTAAAGTACTTCACTGTATTCATAGGAAGAGTGATCAGGTATTGTATATTGAGCAAACGGTGGTCGCTGTGAAAGAGGAAGGGGTGGTTACCCATTTAATTGGTACGCATAAGGATGTGACTCTTTGTAGTTTGACTAAGAAACGTTTGGAAGATTCTTTGATAAAGACAGACTTTGTACTGAAAGCGAGCCAGATGATGCAATGGGATTATACAGTGGAAACTCAGACCCTTCACTCAAGGTACCGTGGAGAGTTCTTTAATAGACCTTTCCCGATGCGATTGGAAGAGTTCTGGCCAATGGTTCATCCCGATGATTTGGAGGCTGTGAGGCTGTTGTCGAACAAGATGAATGCTAAAGTAGACGAAATGCAGAGCTTGGAATTTCGAGCGAAGGCGGCTCTTTCATCATCGTACATGTGGATTACTTTAAATGTAGCACCTTTTCAACGTGATGAAAATGGACGGATTCTGAGTTATGCCGGGTTGAGTCGCGATAATAACAGATGGCATGCGATGATGGACGATTTAAATATTTTGCGTGAGAAAGCGGAAGAGGCAAATCGTTTAAAGTCGACTTTCTTAGCTAATATGAGCCATGAAATACGTACCCCTCTGAATGCAATTGTAGGATTCTCATCACTTATTGGCAGTGCGGAGAGTGAGGCAGAATGCAAGTTGTTTGAGGATAACATTAATTGCAATGCTGAGGTCTTGTTAAACTTGGTTTCGGATATCTTGGATGTTTCGAAAATTGAGTCGGGGAATATGCGTTTTCAATATGCACCGTTTGATCTTTGCGAAATGTGCAAATCGGTTTATTATCAGTTTTCTTTACGGATGAAGAAGGAGGTAGAGCTTCGCTATTCGCCTATAGTAGAAAGCCTTGTGGTGACTTCAGATATGAATCGATTGATGCAGGTACTTACTAATTTTGTAGGCAATGCAGTGAAGTTTACCGACAAGGGCTTTATTGAGATCGGCTTTACGCTGCTTGAGACTCAAGTGGAGGTTTGGGTGAAAGATTCGGGAAGTGGAATTCCTGAAGATAAGTTGGAACTAGTATTCCATCGCTTTGCTAAATTGAACGATTTTGTACAAGGTACCGGGCTCGGCTTGTCGATATCTCAGAATATCGTACAGTATTTGGGAGGAACGATTGGGGTGGAGTCTAAAGTGGGAGTGGGGTCTCGCTTTTGGTTCAGAATCCCTATTGTATCTTCTAATTTAGACGAGGAAGTCGAGTCTGAGATTTTCTCGTAAAGTCTTTTTATTTATGTTTTTATGAGTCTGGCTAGTGTGATTAGAAATTCACTTAGCTGTTTGCGCTCTTGAACTGAAAGTTTAGCGGAAAGCTGAGTAACTAGTTCAAGGCCTTGCTGTAGTAATGTTTCGTGTTGGGTAGCAGTTTTACTGATGTCGACTTCTTGCTGCGGAGGATTCTCTTTTTTTAAACTTGACTTTAGAGGCTCGCTTTCAGTTTCTTCTTCGAAAAACTCTGCAAAAAGGTTCCCTTGCAAGGGGCCTGCAAGAGGTGCTTCTTCAACTTCGGGGGTTGAGGGAGTTAGCTGACTGATGCGGTCCATCAAAGCTTCGAACTTACTGGATTCCATGAAAACTTGATCGCTGCCTCCATCGAGAACTCCTTCGAAAAGTGACGATTTAAAGAGAAGGGTGGAACGCATGCGCTCTTCGAGGGTATGCTGTGCTACAAAGGTGATGATTTGTACATTGGTATCTTGCCCGATACGATAAATACGTGAAATACGTTGTTCTAGGATTGCGGGATTCCAAGGTAGGTCGAGATTGACTAAAATAGAGGCACATTGTAAATTGAGTCCTGTGGATCCGGTGTCGGTGGAAAGGAATACACGACATTCAGGATCGTTTACAAAACGTTCGATAAGTTCGTTTCGTTTTGCCGAAGGAACGCTACCGCTTAGGTAGGCGTATGCAATGCCGATACGATCGAGCTCTTGTGCAACGATGCGCGTCATGCGTTCCCACTGACTGAATACAACGACTTTCTCGTCACCGCTTTCGTAAACGGTGGTCAGTATGCTGA
>Ga0302170_10000664_pt1 | contig 13699 bp, 13 predicted proteins | sample I_Fen_N2_1_FD_193492 | JGI IMG/M metagenome (GOLD analysis project Ga0302170, IMG submission 193492) | Peat permafrost microbial communities from Stordalen Mire near Abisko, Sweden - I_Fen_N2_1 | ecosystem: Environmental > Terrestrial > Soil > Wetlands > Permafrost | place: Sweden: Abisko...
CAAAATAAGAGGGATACAATGATGCATAAAGAATATGATGTGATAATTGTAGGAACAGGAGCTGCAGGATTATTTACTGCAATTTCATTTCCTGAGAATTACAAGATATTAATGATCACAAAGGATACTATTGAAAATAGTGATTCTTATCTGGCGCAGGGTGGTATATCAACATTACTTAGGGCAGAGGATTACGATGCTTACTATGAAGATACAATGAAAGCTGGACATTTTGAAAATAGACCAGAATCTGTAGAAACAATGATTCGTTCATCGAATGGTATCATACAACAATTAATTAAAATTGGAGTTGATTTTGACAAAGATGATTCAGGCCAGTTAGATTACACACGGGAAGGTGGACATTCGGCATATCGGATACTACATCATCAAGACATTACAGGTAAAGAAATTGTATCAAAACTTCTTGTAAAAGTAAGAACATGTAAAAATATAACAATGCTAGAAAACACAACAATGGTAGATATTATAGCAAATGACAATGAATGCCACGGGATTGTAATGAAAGATGCTACAGGTATTTTGGTATGTTACGCAAAATTCGTTATACTTGCCACGGGAGGAATTGGTGGAGTATTTAAAAATTCAACCAATTTTCCACACATTTCAGGTGACAGCTTTGCAATTGCTTTAAGACATAAAATCAAACTTGAAAATATTAATTATATTCAGATTCATCCAACGGTTCTTTACTCAAAGAAGAAAGGCAGAAGGTTCCTGATATCAGAATCAGTAAGAGGCGAGGGCGCAGTTCTTTTGAACGAAGAAAAAAATCGATTTGTGGATGAATTACAACCTAGAGATATCGTGACAGAAGCAATTAGTAAGGAAATGAAAAAATATAATACCGATCATGTGTATTTGTGCTTGAAAAATATTTCGGATGAAGAGATACATACACATTTCCCTAATATTTATCAAAGATGTTTGGAAGAAGGATTTGATGCAACAAAAGATCTGATTCCAGTAACACCGGCCCAGCATTATCTTATGGGGGGGGTTAAGGCGAATACAGTAGGGGAAACATCCATGTTACATTTATTTGCAGTTGGTGAAACTGCGTGTAATGGAGTACATGGTGCAAATCGTCTAGCAAGCAATTCTTTGCTTGAAAGCTTGGTATTTGGCCAAAATACAGCCAAAAATATTTGCAAAAATAACGATGACACAAAAATTGTAGTTTCAGAAATTCGAACAGAGGATTATAATGATATAGAAAAATGGCAGCAGGAAAATGCCAAAATCTTATTAAATGAAATCAAGCGAAGGGATGTAAAGTTCTATGATAAATGGTGTAACGCTTAAATTAAATATGGACGATTATATTTTAAATGCATTAAAAGAAGATATAACCAGCGAAGATGTCTCAACCAATGCGGTTATGAGAGAATATGTGCTTGGCGAAGTAGAGTTGATTTGTAAGGAAGATGGGATTGTTTGTGGACTAGAAGTTTTTGAAAGAGTGTTTACACTACTTGATGATAAAACAGAGTTTGATTGCAAATTTATAGATGGACAGGCGGTCGAAAAAGATCAGCTAATCGGCATATTGCATGGCGACATCAGAGTACTATTATCCGGAGAGAGAACTGCGCTTAACTATCTTGCCAGAATGAGTGGAATTGCCACATTTACAAAATCATACGTAGATGAATTAAAAGGATATAAAACGAAGCTTCTAGATACAAGAAAAACAACACCAAATAATAGAATATTTGAAAAATATGCCGTTACAGTGGGTGGAGGATGCAATCACAGATATAATCTGTCTGATGGAGTCCTACTAAAGGATAACCACATCGGCGCAGCCGGAAGTGTAACGAAGGCAATTATGATGGCAAAGGAATACGCACCATTTGTGCGTAAAATCGAAGTGGAAGTGGAAACCCTTGAGATGGTAAAAGAAGCAGTTGCAGCAGGCGCCGATATTATCATGCTAGATAATATGGATAATACCACTATGAGAAAAGCACTTGAACTAATCAATGGAAAAGCACAGACAGAATGCTCAGGAAATGTTACAATTGAACGATTGAAAGAAATTGCGCAAATCGGAGTTGATTTTGTATCGAGCGGAGCATTAACACATTCAGCACCAATCATGGATATTTCGCTTAAAAACTTGAGACCCGTCGAGTAGTAAATATAAAATTCTTTTAAATAAAAGGAGAAAAAGCAAATGGGTATTTTAAGTTGGATTATAATTGGCGGTATTGCCGGATGGATAGGTAGCATGTTAACTACAAATGATCGCCAAATGGGATGTTTAACAAATGTTGTTGTTGGTATAATTGGTTCATTTATCGGAGGATATGTTTTCAGCTTTTTTGGAGGATACGGAGTTACCGGATTTAATGTTTGGAGTCTCGTCGTAGCAGTCATTGGCTCAGTGATATTTCTTACAATTATCAATTTGTTCAGAAAATAATTTTGGATCATCATAAACGAAGTGATTTATCATAACAAATGAATTCATAACGAATACCATTAGTTAGAGAAATGATTTTTATCCAATTTTAATCTATTCTTAAAAAAAGGCGATTTTTAAAATCAGATCAGACAAGTAGGAATTCATAGTTTATGCACCTTGTAACGATTTGGCTCAACATTAATTACACTGAATAATACATTACTAGTGACAAGCTAGTGACAATATTTACATTAAAAAAGGAGTAGCTTTGGCTGCTCCTTTAAATTAATTCTATCGCTTTTCTAAGTTGCTCTATACTCTTATGCGTATATACTTTTTCCGTTACATCACCACCGGATGCATGGCCCATTAACCTTTTTACACTTGTTGCATTGGCTCCTGCATTATCAAGCATAGTCGCAAATGTATGTCTGCAGTCATGAGGTGTATGTTCTGAGATAATACCTGCCATAGATAATGCATCTTGAAAGTGTTTATAATAGTTATGAGCCTCTATAATAAGCTTATCATCACATATAAAACTACCGCAATTATTTTCATATCTTAACTTTACCATATCATATATTTTACTATGAATTGGTACTATTCTGTTCTTTCTGGCATCAGTCTTAATACCACCCTTGAAGGTCTTTTGTTATAGGTCTATATTAACTAATTCTAGTATCAATAATTCGCTTATGCGCCATCCACTGTAAATAAGTATCAGAACAGTATCAACGAATGGCTTTTCTTTATTATCCCAAAGTTTCTGAACCTCTTCAGTTGTAAAGGGTACTCCTGGTTGATCATCATAGGTCTCAGGGTTTTGATTATAGTGTTATGCTTTTGATATAGCAGATGTCATGTACTTTATTTTCAATTCTCTTTGTTTTCGTTCAAGTTCTTTGTCGAGAATTAGTTCAATGGCCAGTTGTATATGCGGAAATATTTCTAAACATTCATTTTCTGTGTATTCGTGAACACCCTTACTAATCACTCCATATAATTTGTTTTTGATTGGTAATAATTCTTCCGGTAAGATAGATCTACCAAATGAATCCATATATACTAATTTCTCATTGAAATGTCTTTTTTGATATTCACTGTCATCCCAGTTGTCAAGTGACAGACATTCTTTATGGTGTTCTTCAACCAAATTTTCAAATATTCTTCTCAAATATACAAATGAGCCAACGCCAACACCGGACGCATGTAGTCCTAATGCTCGAGTATACTCGGAATATTGATCTTTGAGTAACTTTTGATATTTTTTTGCTTCATAAAATTGAATATCGGCTAAAGAAGGATATTGTCCGACTTTTTTCATTACAAGCACATATTTAGCTTCTTTGATAAGGTTCTGTGCTTTGACAATATCATTAGTAGGTTTAGTAATATGGTTTCCGTTGAGTTTATCTAAGCGACATTGATATTCATATGTTATGACCTTATTTTTAATCTCATCTTCAATTTCAGGAATAGCCTCAAGCTTAAAAAAACATTGTATTATATGTTCTAAATTATATGTACATCTAAAATCAAAGCTAAAAGTTGAAAAATTATTTAAAAGAGTTTCTTTACATCTAACAAATGCAAGTTCATGTTTTGTTATGTTAATATTATTTTCAACGCTTATAAGTACATCTGAAAAAGGGTAATAATCATCAGGATTGCTTGATATACATTGGGTAAAAGGTTCGCTGTTTATGGATTTAGTTGGATTTGTAATGTTATTGAACGGAAGTTCTTTTTTACAATCTTTACATGGTAATAAGAGAGGGTTCTTTAATTTGATAAACTGGTATAATTTGTCCACATCATCAGATATCATCAAGAAATTACCAGTAAAACCATTTGTTTCAGTCTTCAATGATTTCGACTGTGTTGATATTAATATGTTTTGGTAAAGCCCAACATTAAGTATTAAATCTTCAAAACTATAATCAGAAATATGAGGATACGTTAAAAGTTTTTCCAAATTCATTTGTGTACACTCCTTTTAGTTTTTGTGGGTAGTCAAAGTATGCAGATTGATCCTAAAAGCAAAGAAAATCTGAATTAGAATTAATCACATTCGTCAAAATTATCATCTTTAATAATACAATCTTTTAATATGATTGACAAGTTATTCATATTATGAAAATTAAGACATATACAGTAAAATATCAGGAAAATAGTATTTGACTATTGATGTTAAAGGTCGAAAATAATATCAATATAGAAGTTTAGGAATAATAGCAGAACAAAGCAACCCGTAGTCGTTTACTTAGTAGATTAATAAATATAAGGGTAAATATGAAAAGCCGTTATATGGTCAAATACTAGGTCAGAGTAGAATAGTGTTTTACAATAAGTGAGATGCTTTTTGTTGTATAAATATGGAAATAGATATATAATTATAAAAATATGGGGGGAGTAGATATGATGCTAATGCAATACATAAGCAAGATTTTTAACGAAAAGGGAGTGGAAATCTTTACGGCGTTATCGCCACCGATTATTATTGCTATTTTATCTATATTAGTTGGTATAATAAAAGCTAGTGGCAAAATGGTATTTAGCTGGATTAAAACTAAAAAATTGCATGATACACCAGTTACAAATAGTTATTTTGATTATACTATGAAAAGTATGATTGCTATGCTTGTAACTATGATAATTAGTATAATAGTTTCAAGTGTTGTCATTGTCACGCTGAAGATAGATAAAAATGAGAATTTATTGGTCTGTATAATTTTTATAATTTTAATGTTGATATATTTAATTAGATATTATATAAAAGTTGATTTGAGAAGATTATTAGTGAGATCTATTTGGTTGCACGTTAAGTATTTCCTGTCGATAATACTGTATATGTTGGGCGTCACAATTGGCGTTGGTTTAGGCAATAACTACATAGGTAATATAATAACTTATATGGCAATAGCATCTACATTGGTATGCAGCATAAGTTATATAAAAAGCGAAGCTAAAGATATGTATTATAAAATTAGGTTAAAGACAATTAATAAAAGTCGATATGAGTTAATTGATATTAAGGACATTAAAATAGAAAATGATAAGTGTATTGTTTTTAAAAGAGATGCTAATAAAAAGCTAGTAAGTAAAAAAATCATTTTTAATAATAGTATTGAATATATAGAATACATTGTTAATAAAAACAATTGAAAGATAAGCAAATATGTAGGATGTCATTTTACTTCTAAAAATTTGGATAGATGTATAATGATGGTTTTAACAAGTTGGTCTGGAATAATAAGCTCACTGAATACTCGTCATATTTCTTATTGAACTATATGTAAAAATATGTTAAAATTAGGAAAATTTATAGGCCGATGGGAGATAAAACAAAATATGGGAAATGATAAAGAAAGTAACACTAATAATTCAGGGCAGTCCTCAACTAAAATTGAGAAAAGATCTATACATGAGTTTGATAATAGTAAAACACTTAGCCATAGTGCCGGAAGGACAACAACTACTGATTCAGTGGCAAATCCTCCTGGACATAAAAAGTTAGATACTAAATGAATGCTGAAGATATAATAAAAATTATAGATGTAATTCCGAAGTATATATCTTATATTTATCCAGGGTATTTAACGATATATATCTATTGCTTTTTAAGAGCAAAAACTATTAAAGATAATAAAATCGTATTAGTTAAGTCTGTTATGATAAGTTATATATATATAATAATTATTGATGCATTACACATAGATTGTTTATTAAATAGAACAATTATATTGATAATAATATCTGTTGTTGTTTCATATATATGCTATAGATTAACTAGATTTCAACGTCTTTTAAATTTATTCAATAGGTTAAAGATATATACAACATTTTATGATAACGAGATCGAGACATTAGCAAATTTTAATAAGGGTGCATGGCTCTGTGTTTATTTAAAAGATGATGAAGTTGTTTATGAGGGTGCATTAGGTCCTAAAGAACTAGAAGAGGGAAAAACCGGGTATATTTGTTTAAGTGGTTTTTATAAATATTATCTTGATAATAACGGAAAGCCTATAGCTCCATATATTGAAGATCATGCAAATAATAATGATCAAATAGTTATGATATTTTATGACAGCATTAAACGAATAGAAAAAAGAAATTAACATTTCAAAGTACCCAGATCTGGGTACTTTTTTCTTACTATAAAATATCAGTAGGTGTATAATATTGCGAACAGAGAGAAAACGTGTTTCGTCTATTACTTTAGATTGATACTAGAATAAGATTTATATGTAATGACAAATCAAATGATTTAAAAAGATGTTTTTAATTAAAATATTTGCAAAGTAACTAGACATGTGTTATAATAAATTGTCTATAAGTATATTAACTTATTAGATACCAGTATCTTTTCGCAGATGTGGACTTACAAATTAACACTTTTATAGCTTATTATAATTGGTAAATTCTGTAATTCGTCATATGCGAATTAACGGAATTTTTTTTTATAAGGAGATGTGGCTATGAAATTAAAGTTAAAAGCAAAAGAATTTAAAAAAATGTTGGATCCAGCTAATAAAGATAGTAAACACGTTAAATATGTTTGCTATGTTCAAGCTATCAGCATCCCGCAAGAGATTGATGAATGGATGTCAACTAATCCAAGAGAACAAAAGATGTCTACAAATGTTGCGCAGAAAATTAAAAATAGCTTGATAGATAATTCTGACTTCCACGAATTGAATAGAGGGATTTTAATGTCTGCCTTTTCAGTTAAGTGGAATAATGATACTTATGAGTTAGAAATGGATTTAGATGATCCTCAAATACATGGGAATATTGATGGTGGTCATACTTTACGAGCGATATTAGAAGCAAAGAATAAAAATTCATTACCAAATGATAGATATGTATTTTTTGAGATTTTCGTAGGATTAGAGACTCCAGTCGAATTGGCGGCAGCCCGAAATACTTCCGTACAAGTTGATTTGAAATCAATAGCAGAATTGGAAAATAGTTTTGAAGTAATAAAAACTGCCTTTAGTGAATCTAGATTTGCTAAAAGAATTCAATATAAAATGAATGAGCATTATAATGAATCAGATATATCTACAATTGATGTACGTGAGATAATAGCAATTTTAATAATGTTTAGTCAAGAGATCTATTCATTTAAAAATTCATTAGGTATATTATCAGAAACCCAACCAATTCAATGTTATTCGGGAAAAGAAGCCAGCTTAAGAAAATTTTTGTACTTTGGTGGAAGTGAGGAAAAACAGCAAAAGGTTGCTAGAGAGCTGATGATAAATAATATGAAACCGATTATAGAAGATATTTTTGATTTATGGGAAGAGATTGAAATATCTTTTGCAAATATTTCTAATAAGGCAGGAAAACGTTATGGTACTAGAAAGTATGGAAAGTTCGACGCTAATAAAGTTGTTGGAAAATCATTTTTCGGTCAAAAGGATTTACAATATATAATCCCTAAGGGTCTTATGTATCCTTTGGTAGGTGCATTTAGGGCGTTAGTTCAAATAAATGATGATGGTACATATTTTTGGAAATGTGCGCCTTCGGATGTATGGAACAAAATTGGTCAGAAGCTAGTTACTATAATCTTGGATGAGAAAACAGAAAATCCTGACGTTATAGCTAAAAATAGCAATCTCTGGAGTAATTTATTTAAAGAAATATATATATTTGGATACATGGATTAGAGATCAAAGAGGAATGTCAGATATGGCATTCCTCTTTGTATATTATTGGTAGATAATAAATTGAAACTAAATTGTTGCTGAAATATTAGCTTTTGACATTAGAAGATAAACTAAGATGAGTTTTCTATAACTGTAAGTAGTATCGATTTGGCGTTTCCTGGTGCTTATTTGGTGTTTAAAGTTATATTAAGCAATAAAGGGAAAGTAAAAGAAATGAAAAAAAATATACGTTGAAAAGTCTTTAAATGCAGTATTTATGCGATATTACGAAGAAATAGAAAAGCATGAAAAGTGCTTAATGGTATTCAAAAAACACCCTATTCAAGACAGGGCACTATATATATCAAAAGCCCAGTATGATAATGAGTATAAAATTTATCAAGAAATATGGACATGTATGTTATCTATGTTTAAAGCATTAGAAGAAATCACTTTAAAAAATAAGTATAAAGAGTCTGATATTAAAACTAAATGTGATGAAGTTTTTAAGATGAATAATGACTTTTTATTTTTAGTTGAAAAGTATTCTTTATTTTACAAGGAAGAATATTTAGTTGAGTTTTATCATATAGGGACACTTCTCCAGGGAACGCTAAATAAATTGGTTTATATCCCCATTGTGGAGGGGTCAGTTATTATTGATAATGATTTGAAATTAGAATTAAATAGCGAGATTAGGCAAACCCATAAGGTCATAAGCAAGACAAAAGGACTTATTAAAGAGTATCTTAATAGTTTGCGTTTAGATGAATAAAAGATGTTTTATTATAGAAATGACACTTCCTAAATAATATGCTACTAGTAACAAGCTAGTGACAGATATTAATAAAACGCAGTGTTTATGCTATATATTTTCATCCAATTTTAATCTATTCTTAATGAAAACCAGATTCTTGCGATGTATAATACCAATATAAGTTAATTCGAGTATATATTATAAGGAGGAGAATTAGTCATGAATTCATTTTTTCCAATAAACGAGGCAGTAAAACCAAGGGATATCGTAACATTAATTATTGCAATATTTTTATATTTAGTAATATCAGGCGTAGGCGGATTTGTTGTTAACTGTGTAGGCTGGATACCCATTATCGGTTGGGCATTTCGCATCGTAGGTGGAATTCTAGGCCTGTACTGCTTCATAGGAATCATAGCCGCAGTCGGAAGATATCTAAGATAGAACAAATTTTTAATTAGCATATTTAGTATGCAGCAAAATTAGGAAATACCATATTCAAAAAGGAACATATTTTAAATATAACAAACTTAAACTCAAAGCCAAAAAGGAATCGCTGGATCCAGCGATTCCTTTTTGGCTTTTCCTCCACCGATTCGGAATCTTTCGAACCAGTCTACACCTCTCGTTTAGCTCCCTTCGTCTCCACAAATATCTATTCCCGCTGAGGTATTAATGTCCGAAATCAGGAAATAATGATATAAGAGCCATCTCATAAAGTAACCAGTGAATCGCAATTTATAATTATACATTTCGCCGCAGACCGGCTGAAAACAGCGCCCCATGCTGTTTGAAGGAAAGGCAAGGCAAATGTATAATTATAAATTGCGATTCACTCGACACCTCCAGAATGGCCACCAACACTTGTTTTCGAACATCAATACCGAACTTAACAAAAACCGATTTCAAAGAAGGGACAATTCACATGCACAGTGTAAGAAAGATATCCGAAGATATTTATTGGGTAGGGGGAAACAACAAGAATTTAAACATAATTGAAAATCTGTTTCCTATGAAAAGAGGAATATCATACAACTCATACTTGATTTTAGACGACAAAACAGCGCTGATTGATACCGTTGATTTTTCGATGAGTACACAATTTATTGAGAATATACAGTACGTTTTAGGAGAAAGAACATTAGATTATTTATTCTTAAATCATATGGAGCCAGATTATTTTGATAATATCGTCAAGTTGATCCAACATTATCCTGAAATGAAGATAGTAGGAAATGAAAAGACATTTCATATGATATCGCAGTTTTATAATATTAATATTGAGAACAGAATATGCGTCGTAGGGGAAAATGATGCTGTCTTACTGGGAAAGCATGTAGTTGAATTTTGTATGGCACCGATGGTACATTGATACAGCTACCTGAAGGTATTGGTTTGAGGTTCAATGGGATGTAATTGTAAAATCAGATATAGTCTGTTGTAGATGGAAATTCAAGTTAAAAATATTGGAATTATACAATTCTTATGTTACAATAAATGTAAAAATTAACCAGAAATTTCATGAAGCAAATATTCTTTATCTAAAAAACAAATAATCAGAAAGGGGGATATGATATATTTTATATATCATAAAATATATATGGGGATTTTACTTTCATCACTTCTTTTTTTCATCCCTTTGATTGCTATTGGCTTAGGATTTACTTGGCGTAATAATGTATCAAGTGGAATAAATAACACATGGGGGTATAGAACTAAGTTGTCTATGTCAAGCCAGGACGCATGGGATTTTGCCCATAAATATTTTGGTAAAATCATGAGGCTATTTGGAATTGTTATGCTGATAGCTACTTTGGCTTATCTCCCTTTTTTCACAAAGAATAATACAGACAATATGGCAAATCTTGTGATTTTAGTGTTATGTATTCAATTTGTAATTTTAATTATTGGCGTCATTAGAACAGAACATGTACTTAAAGAGAAATTCACAAAAGACGGTAAATAAAAATCCAAATAAAAATCCATTTCAAGATAATACTTTAAAATTATGGAATGAGGAAAAACTACATAAACTCATTGATACATTTACGCTTGTAAAAATATAATCAGTGGTAGTATAATTCCTTTTGTATATTAATTACAAAAGAGGATATTACATTATGATAAAAGACCTAACAGAAGGAAAACCAGAATCGGTATTGTGGAGATTTTCAATACCACTATTTATAAGCGTTATATTTCAACAGATGTACAATATATCTGATAGCGTGATTGCAGGTAAATTTGCAGGTGAAAATGCGCTGGCAGCGATTGGAGCATCATTTCCAATTACAATGATATTCATGTCAATTGCAGTTGGTAGTAATGTAGGATGTTCGGTGGTAATATCACAGCTATTTGGTGCAAAAAAACTCAAAGACATGAAAACCGCAATATTTACAACCGTGATTTCATGCATTGTACTATCTATCTTATTGACAATTATTGGTCTTTGGCAAACACCATCATTGATGAGGTTGATTAACACACCCAATAATATATTTGCTGATGGAGCAATATATTTGAAAATATATATCGCTGGATTTTTATTTATATATTTGTATAATATATGCACCGGAATATTTGCATCATTAGGCGATTCTAAGACGCCTTTGTATTTCTTGATTGGTTCATCGTTAGCTAATATTTTGCTGGCTTATGTATTTGTAGCAAAGCTTCATTGGGGCGTTGCAGGTACTGGTTGGGCAACGTTTATAGCGCAGGGATTAGCCTGTGTGTTGTGTTCGATTTCATTGTTTCATAGAATAAAGGCAATTCAAACAGAGGGTACAATCGTTCTTTTTTCAATGGAAATGTTAAAAAAAGTTAGTTGGGTAGCAATACCTAGTATATTACAGCAAAGCTTTGTTTCGATTGGTAATATATTTGTTCAGGTATTAATTAATGGCTATGGATCATCCGTAATAGCGGGATATTCAGCAGCGATTAAGTTAAATACATTTGCAATTACATCATTTGCAACTTTGGCGAATGGTTTATCGAGTTTTACCGCACAAAACATTGGTGCAGGCAAAATTGATAGAGTAAAAAGAGGCTTTAAAGCTGGAATTGTACTTTCAATTATTGTAGCGGTTCCATTTGTGATTGTGTATGGGTTATTTGGAAGCAGTATGATAAAGTTATTTCTGAACGAAGATAGTGCAGTTGCATTAAACATAGGTGTAATATTTTTGAAAATAATTTCACCATTTTATTTGATCATATTAATAAAACTAATGGCAGATGGGGTGCTTCGTGGATCGGGTTCAATGAGACTGTTTATGATTACAACATTTTCGGATTTGATACTCAGGGTAGTGCTTGCGTTTGTACTAGTAGGGCATTTGGGAACGAATGGAATCTGGATGTCATGGCCGATTGGATGGTCTATTGGAACAATTTTGTCTTATACATTTTACCATACAGGTAAGTGGAAGAGGCAACTATAAATTATGCATAATACGAAAAAACGATAAATTAATATGAAATGCTATTTGACATTTCAGGCAAAAAGATATACATTAGATACACCCCTATGGGGTGTCACCTAATGTATTTTTTATTTGATAAAACTTGGGATGCGCACAAAGATGCGCAGGAATGGAGAGAAATATGAATGATTACATCATTCATATACAAGATTTGTGCTTAGGCACAAACTTGGGATGCGCACAAAGACGCGCAAGAATGGAGAGAGTATGAAACAAACATTTGATATTACAGGTATGACCTGCAGTGCATGCAGTGCACATATAGATAAGAGTGTTTCTAAGATTGAGGGAGTTGACACAGTAAACGTGAATCTCCTACAAAACAAGATGTCGGTAGAGTTTAATGAGTCAGCAGTGGATGAACAAAAAATTATCGCTGCAGTAGTGAAAAGTGGATATGGTGCAACATTGGCAGTTCCCATAAATGGGAAACCAGCAAATCCGCAAAAGAATAGTAGTGTCAATGATGAAGCGAAAAGTATGGAGATTAGATTAGTTGTGTCTTTTGTTTGTTTGATTCCACTTTTGTATATTTCCATGGCACATATGCTTGAAACTGCACTTCCAGCGATTCTTCTAGGTCATGAAAATATGATGATATTTGCATTGACTGAATTGTTTTTGACATTGCCCATTGTATATATTAACAGAAAATATTTCAGCGTAGGTTTCAAAACCTTGTTTCAAGGCGCACCGAATATGGACTCGTTAATTGCAATCGGTTCGACGGCTGCTGTTGGATATAGTATTTATGCACTGTTTTATATGGGTTATTATTTAGGACATGGCAATCTAGAGCTTGCGCATGATTTCACAATGGAGTTATATTTCGAATCGGCAGGAATGATACTCGGACTTGTGACATTTGGCAAATATCTTGAAAGCCGTTCTAAGAAAAAAACTTCAGATGCAATCACAAAGTTAATTAATCTTGCACCTAAAACAGCCGTTGTTTTAAGAGACGGTAAAGAAATAGAGATTGAAGCGTACGAACTTGTAGTTGGAGATATCATAATTGTAAAATCAGGACAAACGGTTCCGGCCGATGGAGTGATTGTTGAAGGAAATGCAGTCATTGATGAGTCAGTAATTACAGGCGAAAGTATCCCAGTTGAGAAAAATATTGGCGATAAAGTAATTGGTGCAACAATCAATAAAAATGGTTATTTTAGATTTGAAGCAAAGAAGGTTGGGGCGGATACAACGCTTTCACAGATTATAGAATTGGTAGAAGAAGCGGGTGGATCGAAAGCTCCTATTGCAAAACTGGCTGACAAGGTTAGTGGAATATTTGTACCAGTGGTAATTACAATTGCTATAATAAGCAGTATCGTGTGGCTATTAATGGGATATCCAT
>Ga0302170_10000669_pt1 | contig 13617 bp, 12 predicted proteins | sample I_Fen_N2_1_FD_193492 | JGI IMG/M metagenome (GOLD analysis project Ga0302170, IMG submission 193492) | Peat permafrost microbial communities from Stordalen Mire near Abisko, Sweden - I_Fen_N2_1 | ecosystem: Environmental > Terrestrial > Soil > Wetlands > Permafrost | place: Sweden: Abisko...
GTCTTTCGAAGAGACGATGAAATTTGTTGAAACAACGAAAGAAGGACTGTCTGCTAAAGAAGCAGATATCCGTATTAATAAATATGGCTATAATGAAATCAAGGAAACGTCCAAGAATCAATTTATAGAATTTTTTAAACGATATTGGGGACCGATGCCATGGCTATTGGAATTCTCTATTATTCTAACTATAATATTAAAGCATTATACGGAAAGTGGAATAATTTTTGTTTTACTAACGTTAAATGCAATTATTGGTTATTTACAATCTCAGAACTCACAAAAGGCAGTAGGACTACTAAAAAAGCAGTTGGAAATTAATGCAAAAGTATTGCGAGATGGTAAATGGATATTAAAAGATGCAAAACACATTGTGCTAGGAGATATCATTAATATTAAACTAGGAGATTTAGTCCCTGCGGATGTTGCTATTATAGGTGGAGAAGTATCAGTGGATGAATCTGCACTAACAGGGGAATCTTTGCCTAAGGATGTCCATCAATCAGATATTATATATTCGAGTTCAATTATTAAACGTGGAGAAGCTAAAGGTGTAGTAATCAATACGGGTGCAAACACTTACTTTGGTAAAACGGTTGAACTGGTGAAAATCGCCAAGCCGAAATCAAAACAAGAAGAATTAATGCTTACGATAGTAAAATACATGATGTATTTAGGGATTATAGCATCAGCTATCGTATCCATATATGCCATTTTTCTTCATAAGGACATTTTATTTATTCTATCATTTATCGTTGTTTTCCTGATTGGAGCAATTCCAGTAGCATTGCCTGCAGTACTTACAATCGTACAAGCGGTAGGAGCGTTAGACCTCTCTAAGAAGGGAGTGTTGGTAACGAAACTGGATGCAATCGAAGATGCAGCATCTATAGATATATTTTGTTTTGATAAAACAGGAACAATCACTCAAAATAAATTGTCAGTTGTGGATTGTGTCGCTTTTGGAAAATATAATAGTGAAGATGTAATTAGAATGGCGGCGTTAGATTCAAAAGAGGAAGGAATGGATGCTATAGATTTATCCATTATTCATCATTCTAAATCACTTGAAATTAATTTTGATGGATATGAACAAATTTCCTATATTCCATTTGATCCTGCAAATAAAATGACGCAAGCAGTTGTAAAATCGAATGGAGTTAGCCACAAGATAATGAAAGGTGCCGTGCAAACAATTATTGGGCTAAGCACAGATATAGATGATATAACGCTTGCCATGATAAATAAAGCAGTGGAGGGGTTCTCTCAAAAAGGATCTAGAACGATTGCAGTTGCAATGACAGAAGAAGATAATATTAAATTCGTAGGATTATTAGCGATAGCAGATCCACCTAGAGCGGATTCAAAAAGCATGATAGCAGAATTAAGAAGTCTTGGCATAAAATGTATTATGCTTACCGGAGATAGTATAGCCATTGCACAGGAAATATCAGAACAAGTAGGGATTGGAAATCGGATTATGCGACCGAAAGACTTGGAAGGCCTAGACCATGAACAACAGCTAAGTTTAATTAAGGAAAGTGATGGCTTTGCTGAAGTATATCCGCAAGATAAATATAAAATAGTGAAATTGTTGCAGGATAGTGGTCATATGGTAGGAATGACTGGGGATGGGGTAAATGATTCACCAGCATTAAAACAAGCAGAACTTGGAACTGCCGTAAGTGAAGCGACTGATGTTGCAAAAGCTTCCGCAAGTATCGTGCTAACAAAACCAGGATTAAGTGAAATAATAGATGCGGTAAAGATAAGCAGACAAACATATCAAAGAATGTTAACATGGGTAATTAATAAAATCACTAAAGTTGTTGAAGTTGTTGTATTGTTTACAGTTGGTTTTTTCTGGTTTCATGATATTGTTATTTCTCTTTTAGGAATGACATTGCTGGTATTTGCAAATGATTTTGTGACGATGACGATTGCTACTGATAATGTAAAATCGACTGAGACTCCTAATATATGGAATGTTAGAAATATAACATCAGCATCTTTTATTCTTGGAGTGTTTTTTGCCATTGAAGATTTATTCTTGATTTTTATTGGACTTAAATGTTTTCATCTAGAACTTGATGAAATCCGCACTTTAGTTATGTTGAGTCTTGTTTTCAATACGCAATGTAGAATACTAATTGTAAGAGAAAGAAAACATTTCTGGTCATCAATGCCAAATAAAAATATGTTACTAGTAAATATAGCAACGATTGCAGGTTTCGCATTACTTGGTATATTTGGGGTGTTTATTCCTAGCCTATTAATCAGTCAAGTATTTATCATACTGGTAACCGCTATTATTTTTATGGTTAGTGTTGATTTTGTTAAGTTCTATTTATTTAAAAAATTCCTTTAATATGATTTCAATGATAAGGAAATTTACTATTAAAAAATGTAAGTAATTTACTTTATGCCATAGGTGATGAAAAATGCAGTGTTGAAGTTTTAGCGAATTCTGAAGCTGTGAAATATTATCAAAAGAGACAAAATAGTGATGAAAAGATAAGTTTTCTTCTTTTTAGTATTGTATTGAATATTGTAGAAGCTGAAAAAAATTGCACTCAAAGTTCTAGGTTTATAATGGGAATAGTTATATAAGACTGCTTACCAACAGTCCAAGCATTGCACCATAAACCGTTGAAATATAACGGTTTGATGTGATAGGGCATGTGCCATCAGGACATCCGACTTTTTTGTAATAAAGATATCCTAGAAATCCACCTACTAAGATTCCTATTATCATTTTTAATGTCATTTTATTTTACCTCCATAGTACAGTGATTTGTATAATGGAATTATAGCAATATAAAATGGGTTAATCTGTGATGAAATCACAGTTGCTTAAATAAGATATGTGAAAGAATTTGTCGATGTTCCGTTTAAAAATATAGCGATTAATGAAAACCTTATCAATTGCACACATTTTTTCGTATAACAGTGTTATACTATAGATGGATAGTTGAAACTGACCTTTCAAAACAAATAATAAAATTTAGCGTATAGAAAGAGTGTGTATAATGGGAAGATGTTATCATTTATCAAAAAAAGTAACAGATGCAGAAGCAGAAATGATTCTAAAAGAAATAAAGGAATTAGATGATGTTGAAAAGGCAGAAATAACAAAAGAGCATTCATATATAAATATCAGTGCAAAAGATGAAAAATATACAGTTGTTATGGGTAAAGTCGTTAATATTTGTAGCAGAATAGCAGGAGACCTCAAATTATCTTTTTCAAAATTTGCGATTGAAGCATAGAAGAAGCATAGAAGAAGCATAGAAGAAGCATAGAAGAAGCATAGAAGAAGTAAAACAGATAGAAAATTTTAGATGTTACAGGACAAAATAAACAGAAGGCTATCAGTCTTCTGTTTATTTATTTTAGATGTTGTGGTTATAATCTCGAATAATATTGGCATAGAAACAGGTAAAATCTCATACGCTTAAAATTTATGTCGCAAATAGATACTTATTCCAAATTGAATCATACTGGCAATAACTACATAACCCATACAAACAAAAACAAAGCTATTCATACCTAAAGAAGTAAAAATTCCACAGGCTATCATACTAATTACAAACATAAGATCCAAAGTAATATTAGATGACTTTCCGACGATAAATTTACTTCGCTCATCTTGATTGGCATCAGAAATTCTTTGAAATCCTTTTTCACCGATTGGCCGATTCATGACAAACAGTGTAATGACCGTAAATAGTAGTCCCATAATTAGAAGCCCTATGCCTCCCCAGATTAAACGATCTGAAATTTTGATTTCGCTATGAAAAATAATTCCAACAAAAAGAAAGGCTATCCCAAGCATGCCAATCATTCCATAATAAAATATTGATTTCATAAAATTTTTATGCATAATCATTCTCCTTCATATATAAAAATATTTTCAATTTCGCAATGAAATACAGCTGCGATTCTGTAAGCAAGGATGATTGATGGATTATATTTTCCGATTTCCAATGACGTAATGGTTTGACGGGATACACCCGTAAGGGAAGCCAAATCTTGCTGAGACATATTGCTTGATTTCCTCAATTCCGATATTTTGTTTTTCATGTTCAATCCTTTCATGTTCTCTCAATCAACGCAAAGCTAGCTTTGCATTGATTATATCTTAAAGTCAGATAAATGTCAAGCTAGCTTTGCATAAAATATTAACTTGATGGATAAAACTCCTTTGATAGGTAACGTTTGATGATCCATTTTGAAATCATTTTGAATGAGTGCAAATAGAAAATGTTATCTTAATAAAGATGTATTTCATGTAAATTGAGTGTACTTGATAATTTTCACAATTTAAATACAGCATAAACACAAAATATACCAATTCATTTCTTATAATTATGATACGTATTAAAGTAAATTGAAACTTAAATAACGATACTAAATATAATGAATGAAAAGGAAAACTTCTATGACAAAAAAGATGAAGCTATTAAGCGTTGCCATCGGAATCACAATAATTTGCACAATTATGATTTATAAATTCATACCAATATTCATAAATTTAATACAACAGAATTCAGAAATATCAACCACATTTAAAACTGCAGATATAGAAAATTCTGTTTATGTATCTACTGAGTCTACAAGTACATCTAATTCAGTTTTAGCGGCAAAAGATTTCTTGGCGTTAGCTGCTACGAATTCAGCCACTTCTAAAACTTTGGATATATCGGCAACTTCAAAACTTCTATCAAAAATCAATCAAACATCTGCGTTACTTCCCGTTTCTGTTATATATCAAGCGCCAGAGCTTCCGTCTGGTTGCGAAGTCACTTCGCTGACAATTGTCCTTAATTACTTAGGTATAGATGCAGACAAATGTGACCTTGCTGACAACTATCTACCACAATTACCAATCAGTCTAGCGAATCTTCATGAAGTATTTGCTGGTAATCCACGAAGCACGAATTCGTATGGATGTTATAGTGAAGTGATTGTGAATACAGCTAACACATATCTTACAGATGTTGCTTTTGAATTTTACTCTGATGATATAACCGCTGACTCATTTACTGTAGCTAACCTTTCAGGTAGTAATTTCTATGATTTGTTTAATGAAATTGACAATGGTAATCCTGTGATTATTTGGGGAACAGAAAATATGGATGAGGTTGGACGGACTGTAACTTGGACTGTTGATGGAGAAGTATGTACATGGAAATATGGTCAGCACTGCCTTGTTTTAATTGGTTATGATTATACAAATATGACTGTAACAATGGCTGATCCAATTAGTGGTATTTGTGAATATGATATGTCGGATTGTGCTGCATGTTATGAGGCTTTATTTTCACAGGCGGTAGTAATATACCAAAACTAAAGTATAGATTTATATTTGATTATTTTTCAGGCAAACGAAGGATTCTAAGATTTTTAGTGTTTTTTATGTTAATATTTGTTCCTAAACAGAACTTGTTTTCTTTAACAAAAACAAAAATAGGATTTGAGAATAGTGAAATAATATATGAAATAGTAATTTGTTATGCGATTCCAAGTTTATATAAGAAGAAAAAGAGAATTTGTATATGAAAACTGTGGAAAAATACATTCTAAAATAAGCTATATTTGGTAAACTTAACATATGTAGAGATTGCTAGATATTACAAGACACATCAAGCTATTTTTGTGTATTGGATTTGAAGGAAAAGGAGCAGTTATTACTGTAGTATTATTGATTGCAGAAATACAGTGAATGGTGCTTTTGTACCTTTTGACTTTGTAAAGACAATGCGTTATTATACCTGTATTAATAAAAAAAGAAAGTTATGGCAAGGAGAAATATGGCAAATTATAATATAATAATTAAAAACAAATTTGGTAAGATAATATCTGAAAAATCAGAGGATGATCAATGTAGTCTTGTGTATAAGGATGCATATTTGCATGATGATACGATTACATTTGAATCTTCGGATAGTGGTATTTATGTTGTGGTATCAGTGGATGATGCAATGGAAAGTTCATTTGTATTTATGAAAGAGAAGTCATTTGTCTATGAAATCCCTTTTGATGAAAAAAAGGTTTCGTATTCACCAAAATCTTTTGCAGGGAATATACATTTAATCAAGATCAGGACAGCGACACAAGAGGAAATATCCAGATATCGAAATTTGGCGTTTAATAGTTTGGATCAGCATGTCAATACTGTTATGTTTCCACATGCTGCGGCAAATGTTGAAACAAGAGGTGAAGCAGTTTTTGCAGCAAGAAATGCCATAGATGGTAATAGAGAGAATTCATCACATGGAAATTGGCCATATGAATCATGGGGAATTAATATGCAAGATGATGCCGAATTTAAAATTGATTTTGGAAGAACAATTTTAGCTGACAAAATTGTATTGTATACACGAGCAGATTTTCCACATGATAATTGGTGGACGCAGGTGAGATTTTCCTTTTCAGATGGAACGCAGATGGAATTTAATATGGAAAAATCATGTAAGCCACATGTGTGTGAATTCGCGCAGAAGAAAATCGAGTGGATAAAAATTGATAAATTAATTAAGTCAGATGATCCTTCCATGTTTCCAGCACTTAGCCAGATAGAAGTGTATGGAAAAAACAAATATTAGGAGGTATGTGTTTATTATGAATGTAATTGATTTTGGAGTCACAACAAACGGTGAAAAAACAAACTTAATCGTTATAAAAAACGAAAAAGGAACAAAAGTAGCAATCAGTGATTATGGAGCAACTGTCATAAGCATATTAGTGAACGATAAATATGGAAAAACAATCGATGTTGTACTCGGATATGATGATGCGAAAGGATATGAAGGCAGAAAATCTTTCTTTGGTGCATGTATCGGACGTAATGCGAATCGTATTGGCAAAGCACAGTGCTCAATATCAGGAAAAAGTTATAAACTGACTGATAATGATAATGGAAATAATCTCCATGGCGGCTGTGACTATTATGCGAACAGAATGTGGAAAATAGAAAATATAGAAGATAATAGTGTTACATTTAGCTTGAGAAGCCCAGATATGGATCAGGGTTTTCCAGGAAATGTGGATATTAAGGTTACCTATTCGCTTTCAGAAGACGATGAATTCAAAATCAACTATCATGCCGTGGGTGATTCAGATACAATCGTAAATATGACGAATCATAGTTATTTTAATTTAGATGGACATGCATCAGGAAGTATTTTAAAAGAGAAACTCATGATTGATGCTGATTATTATACGAAGACAGATTCAAAATCGATTCCAACAGGCGAATTAGTTGCAGTTGCAGGAACACCTATGGATTTTAGAACGTTTAAAGAAATTGGACAGGATATAAATCATGATTATGAAGCTTTAAATATTGCAGATGGTTATGATCATAACTATGTTCTAAAAAATAATGGTCAACTCTGTAAAGTAGCAGCAGTTGTGTCGGATGTGAGCGGAATAACAATGGAAATAATGACTGATATGCCAGGAATGCAACTGTATACAGCAAATTTTCTTAATCATAGCGCAGGAAAATCTGGTGCAGTATATAATGCAAAAGAGGCTGTATGTTTTGAAACACAGTATTTTCCAGACGCACCACACCATGATAATTTCCTGAGTTCGATTTTGAAAGCAAAAGAGATTTATAATAAAACAACAATATACAAATTTTATGTTTCGTAGAATTTAATGAAAAAACGAATGAATTGATTTTAATGAGTATAAGTTATTGCGGTATATTATTCTTGAAATATATTTTCTGATATTCTTTAGGAGTGAAATTCATTAATTTCTTAAATATTTTTGAAAAATAACTAGTATTAGAAAAGCCTGTTGCACAAGCAATCTCAGTGATCGTCATATCTTTTGAGATTAGAAGCGGCAAGCTTTTTTCTATGCGGTAATAAAGAATATAATCAAATATCGACTGGTTCGTATGTTTTTTAAAAAAACGACAGCATTCACCAGTACTTAGATTTGCTGCATTTCCAATATCATGAAGGGTTATCGTTTCATCATAATGTAGATGAATATAGTCAAATATTGCTTTCAGATGTTGGATCTTAACAGTGCTTGACAAGCAGGCAGCATCTGATTGCAAAATTGAATTATTGGATGCGTGTTGATAGATATCTATCCATACAAGTAAAAGGTGGTGTTGAATTTTGAGCTCATATCCATCTTTTTTCTTTTGGTTTAAAGTATAGATCTTTTTGATATGTGAAAGAATACTTTTAGTTTCAGGTTTATCGCAAGTGAAATGAAAGGAACTAAACATTGTATTTGAAATGACTGGCGTTATGTATTTGGTTTGAATGGTACTCGACTCAAATCCATAGATAATACGCGGATTAAATGCAATTGAGATATACTGACAGTCATTATGATTATGCATATGTCCGGCGTGAAGTGCATTGGAATTACAAAAAACAACATCGCCTTCTTGCAGATGATATAGGTTTTCATTAATCATGTATTCTATTTCACCGTTTAAAACCAGTGTCAGCTCTATTTCAGGATGCCAATGACACGAAAAAGCACCAGTATCATAACGCGAGAGGATTTCTAGACTAATATCAACAGGAAATTCATAAGTGCCGTGTGTTTTTAATTCTTTACGGTTATTGTTTGTTTTTAGTTGCATAGGGTCTCCTTTTTCAAGATGATTTTGCACAGATCAAGGCTCGAAAGCGCAATATAGTTATAATAATTACTAATATAGTTGTTGTATAAGAGTACACATCTCATTATAATCATAATTAGAGAATAATCAAATGGTTTTTTATACTGAAGGAGGTATTTATGGATAACAAGAATTTATTGAATGCATTTGTGGATAAGTTTGGAGAGGGTGGAGATATCCGTGGATATTTCGCACCTGGAAGAGTCAATCTAATTGGGGAGTACACTGATTTTAATGGTGGATATGTATTCCCTTGCGGTCTGACAATGGGAACCTATATGGTTGCTAGAAAAAGAGCTGACAGAAAGATTAATATGTATTCGTTAAACTTTGAAAAAGATGGAGTGATACAGTCTTCACTTGATGAATTTGTAAAAGGGTTAGTAAAGAATTGGACAATGTATCCCAAAGGAGTTATGTGGGCTTTTGAAGAGAAGGGCTATCAACTTGATTGTGGATATGACATTCTTGTATATGGAAACATACCAAATGGTTCGGGATTATCCTCCTCAGCATCGCTTGAGGTGTTAACCGGAATTATGTTAAAGGACATGAATAGCAAGAAAGACATCAAAGGAATGGGTAGTAGGAATCACATTGACGGTGAGAATGGAATTGAGGAGATGTCACTTGCGGATATTGCTTTAATTGGACAGTATGCGGAAAATAAATATGTTGGCGTAAATTGTGGAATTATGGATCAGTTTGCAGTTGCTATGGCGAAAAAAGATTATGCAATATTTCTTGATACAAACAATTTGTCCTATAAGTATGTACCTTTAAATCTTGGAAATTATAAAATCGTGATTGCCAGCAGCAATAAAAAGAGAAGCCTTGCTGATTCAAAATATAATGAAAGAAGAAGTGAGTGTGAAAAAGCGCTTGCACTATTACAGACAAGAAAAAGCATAGGTTGTCTTTGTGAGTTAACAGTTGCGGACTTTAACGAAATCAAAGATGTAATTGAAGACGATGTTTTACTTAGGCGTGCAAAACATGTGATATATGAAAATGAGCGGACAAAAAATGCAGTAACGGCGCTTAAAAATAATGATATTGAAGAATTTGGAAAGCTTATGAATGAGTCACATCGTTCACTTCGTGATGACTTTGAGGTTACAGGAATCGAACTTGATACTCTGGCTGAAGAGGCTGGAAAGTGTGAGGGTGTTGCTGGTTCAAGAATGACTGGTGCAGGATTTGGCGGATGTACAGTGAGTATTGTAAAAGATGACTGTATAGATTCATTTATTAATCAGGTTGGTAGCGTGTACCAAGAAAAAATAGGCTATTGTGCAGACTTTTATGTTGCCGGCGTAGGCGATGGAGCGCATAAAATAGATCTTGATGCAGAGGTGCATTATGATAAATAAAGCAATTAAAAACTTGATTTTATATGCTGTAGAGAATGAAATGATTGTAGAAACTGATATTGTGTATACGATTAACCGATTGCTTGAGGCATTGCAGCTTGATGAATATAAGGATGTTTCCTGTGATAGAGAAGAAAATCTGGAAAAGATATTAAATATTATCTTGGATTATGCTGCGAAAAAAGGCTTGATCGCAGAAAATTCCGTCGTATATAGAGATCTATTTGATACAAAAATAATGGGATGTATCATGCCGGCACCAAGTGTTATTATAAGTAAATTTAGAAAAAAATATGAAGAGACACCATCGGCTGCAACTGATTATTTTTATAAATTAAGCATGGACAGTGACTATATAAGGCGTTACAGAGTCTCCAAAGATATACATTGGATAAATCCAAGTAGCTATGGCGATATTGATATGTCAATTAATCTTTCAAAACCTGAAAAGGATCCCAAAGCAATTGCTGCTGCACGTTTTATAAAAAGTAGTGGATATCCTCAATGTCTGCTCTGTCGTGAAAGTGAAGGCTACGCTGGAAGACTTAATTATCCAGCAAGGCAGAATCACAGAATCATTCCATTAAAGATGAATGGTGGGGATTGGGGATTTCAGTATTCACCATACGTTTATTATAATGAACATTGTATCGTGCTGAATTATAAGCACATTCCGATGTCCATTGGAAGAAAGACATTTGAAAATCTATTTGCATTTATTAGACAATTTCCAAAGTATTTTATTGGCTCAAATGCAGATCTTCCTATCGTAGGTGGCTCGATACTCACTCATGACCATTATCAGGGTGGCTGTTACCAATTTGCAATGGAAAAAGCGCCGATTGAAGAGACATTTACAATTAAAGGGTTTGAAGGAGTTACGGCAGGAATTGTAAAATGGCCTCTGTCGGTGATTCGATTAAGAGGAAGTCAAAGTGATAAAGTAATTGATCTTGCAACACATATTTTGGAAAATTGGAGAGGGTATACAGATGAGGCAGCCTTTGTGTTTGCCAAAACAGACGGCGAACCGCATAATACAATTACTCCAATTGCTAGAATGAATGGTGATGAGTATGAACTCGATCTTGCATTGCGAAATAACATAACGACGGAGGAATTCCCGCTTGGGGTATATCATCCTCATGAACAGTATCATCATATTAAGAAAGAAAATATAGGATTGATAGAAGTGATGGGATTAGCAATTCTTCCATCAAGATTAAAAGACGAATTGGAAATACTATCAGACTATATACTCACTGGAACCATTGATGCTATTAGAAATGATAGTGCTGTTGAAAAACATTTTGAGTGGGTGAATGAGTGGATTTCAAACTACGAAGATATCAATCAAGAAAATGTAATGGATATATTAAAAAGAGAAACAGGAAATGTATTTGTTAAAGTGCTTGAAGATTCTGGAGTATATAAGTGCACGGTGGACGGAAGAGATGCTTTTAAAAGATTTATAAAAACGCTTGGTACGCAATCGTAAGTATTCCTCAAAAATGTAAAAAATTCAGCACTGTGATGCACAAGGAAAGCATCACAGCGCTGAATTTTGTGGAAAAGTTGATTTATGGGTAAGGTAGGATAGCAAATTAATTATGATCAGTAAGATTTGACAAATATTCTGTTGGAGAAAGGCCTACCACTTTTTTGAATACTTTGCTGAAATAGAACGCATTTTCATAACCAAGTTGCTCAGCAACTTCATATATTTTTATTTTGTTGTTGGATAACATATGTTTGGCGTATTCTATTTTTTCTTTGGTAATGTATTCATTAAAACCTATTTTATAATATTGTTTAAATAACTGGCTTAAATAGTTTTGGCTTATATTAAAAATCTCGGCAATACCTTGGAGTGATAATTTTTCACAAATATGATCATTTATATATTTTTTTACCTGAATCATAAGTTGATTCTTTAGATTATCCTGTTTCTCCTCAAAGAACGTATGCAATCCATCTCTTAATTTGTTTAAGTAGGTAAGGACCTGTTGAACGGATTTATATCTGTATAAACTAAGATAATTATCAGATTCATCTTTGAAAATACTTTCGACAACGTCTGTCCCATTTGGTAGAAGTGTTATCGCAAAATGAAGCATACTGCCCACAATATCGACTGCTTGCGCATAATGCAGTGTGTCTGATTTGAATAAATGAAAAATTGTATCATTTATTTTATTGAGAGATAAAATATCAAAGTTTTCAAATGTTTTAACAATATCATATTTGAAAATTGCAAGATTAAATATATTTTTTGCGTTGTATTCATGGTCTCCTATCTCATTGATGTATAGGATGGGTTGTTGTGCGGTTGTGTATATCGATATTTGCTTTGCATCATTGTAGGATTCTGAAATCTGCTGTGGATTGGTTACAAAACGGCCGATGCTTGTATAAAGTGTGACATTATAATAATTGTGAAGAAGAGAGGCTGTTTGTTTAAGTGCATTCTTAATATATTCAATATCAGTAGAATGCAATTCGTCCACATGAAAGACGACAACAAAGCATCTTAAATCAAGTGAGAGCACAAAACAGGAACTATATTTTTGTATTAATTGTTCAAACATTTGTACGGTACTATTATACAGAGTAAACGCATTGTCATTGTGAGTTTGAGCTGATAGATCGGCGACAATTTTTATGGATGCAACCGTATAAGAGGTGGCATTAAAATCTATCTTAAAATCAGCTTGCTGTTGTTGGAAAATTTCATCACTTTCAAACAGATTATTGATCAGGCGAAGATAAAAACGATTTAAAAAAACATTAAGCTGTGAGTTTTGACTCGTGTTTTCAACTTCATAACTACGAAGTTCATTGACACGATTTTTAGCTTTGATAATTGCGCTTTTCAAATCTTCGGTAGTAAGCTCAAGCTTAATAAGATAATCGGAAGCTTGATATTTTAGTGCCATGCGAGCATATTTGAAATCTTCATAACTTGTAAGCATTATGAAGACAGGAAGACCTTTGAATTCTTCATTGCATTTTTGAAGCAATTCCAGACCTGACATAGCGGGCATTTTAATGTCAGAAATGATAATATCAGGCTGAAATTTTTTGATTAATTCATATGCTTCGTTTCCATTTTTGGCTATACCACAAACTTCAATGTCTAGACTGCTCCAATCAATCATGGAATTGATTCCAACTTGAACAAGCGGTTCGTCATCAGCTATAATCAGTTTCATCTATTTTCTCCATTCCTATAATTCGTATTGCTTTTTGGGTAATAATATATGCACGGTCGTATAAATACCAGGTTCGCTTTCTATACTCATTCCATAGCTCTCGCCAAATGTATATTTTATCATTTTGTTGACACTACTGATTCCCATATTTTTGAAAAATGAAGAATCATTTGCGGAGTCATCATTTAGAACATTTTCAATTAAATCTGGAGTCATTCCAATTCCATCATCAGTGATAGAGATCTTTATGGCATTATCATCTGTATCATAAATATGAACCGTTATATGACCGGCATTCCCTTTCGGCTCTATACCATGAAATATGGCATTTTCTATAACCGGCTGCAAAGTGAATCTTAGAATTTGGTTA
>Ga0302170_10000672_pt1 | contig 13580 bp, 6 predicted proteins | sample I_Fen_N2_1_FD_193492 | JGI IMG/M metagenome (GOLD analysis project Ga0302170, IMG submission 193492) | Peat permafrost microbial communities from Stordalen Mire near Abisko, Sweden - I_Fen_N2_1 | ecosystem: Environmental > Terrestrial > Soil > Wetlands > Permafrost | place: Sweden: Abisko...
TACCAAGCCGATCAAGATGGATTGTCTTTGCAAGCCGATGCAAAACTCATATCCAGCTTTCTGCTTCCTGCATCGTTCTTTGCTCCACAGCCTTATACGTGTTCGTATCGTACGTTTTCTACCCCCGAAAAAGTACTTGCCTTGAGTCTTGATTGGGGAAGTAAATCGATAGCAGCAGTCAGGAAAGCAGCTGCAAAGAAATTAACAGCTACCGGTTTGCCTGCTTGGCATCAAGTGGTATATGCATCCAACGGAAAGATAGTAACGCTTTATCTTGACGGTACGGCACTAGCTTCTGTGAAGGAAAATAAGGTGAAGAAAACAACTCAGCTGACTTGTACGGCGAATGAGGCGACAGTAATAACCGATTTGCGTTTTTATAACTGGCAGCAGGAAAAGGCAGAATGGCAGTTTGATGCCGCTCTATCGATAGCCGTACTTCCTCCCGCTTCACGAGAAAAGAAAGGCTTGTTTATTGATATTACGGCCGATGATTATCAAGTAGGTACCCAACTTTCGGCGATTCAAAATCGTGTGGGAGGAGAATTTACCGCAGTACGTCAGCCCTTACCTGTAGCCGACTTTCAAGGAAAACGTGCATTCGCTTTCGACGGAAGTCAATGGATGAGAAGTTCATTTGCTATGCCGAATTCAATATGCGACAATGCACCTTATTCGTTAGCAGCATGGGTCTATAACCCTAATCCCGCTCCAGAGGAATGCGTGGCCGACCTGATTACTTCGGAAGGCGAGTTACAGAAAATAATGTTATGCAGTGGTACCGAACCTCGTGCGGGCATTGCTCGTCATTTTGGTTATTATCAGGATATGGGCTTTCCCAAAGATATTGATTCTACGAAGTGGCAGCATTGGGCTTTCTCGTACGATGGGTACAATGAGCACATCTACTTGAACGGAAAACTGTTGCGCACCAAAAACATAATCCTTTTGCTTCCAAAGAGTGAATCAGCTTCGTTAGGAGCTACTGCAATTGGTGATTGGCCTTTTAGTGGCTATCTACATTCGTTGAAGGTATGGGATATGCCTTTAACCGGAGAGGAGATAGAACACATTTATGAAAGCAAATGATTAAAAAGAATACTATAGAACTATAAATATGAAAAGAAATCTTTTAACTACCGTATTATTGGTGGGAGCGTTGGGTAGCGCGACGCTGATAACTGCTTCGCAGAAGAAAGTGACACCACATGGAGGATATCCTATCGCTCCGGTTCCTTTTACTTCAGTAAAGGTTACTCCGAACTCGTTTTGGGGTAGTCGATTAGAAGCGAGCCGTAAGGTAACTATTCCATTGGCTTTTAGCAAGTGCCAAAGCGAAGGACGTTATGATAACTTTGTAAAGGCCGCACATCCTAGTGACTCGTACAAAGTGAAGGGCTATTCGTTCGATGACACCGATGTCTATAAAACCATAGAGGGTGCAAGCTATTCCTTGCAGACTTATCCCGACAAGAAGATGGAGGCCTATATTGATAGTGTGGTCACATTGATGGCCGCTGCACAGGAGCCGGATGGTTATCTGTACACGGCACGTACGATGAATCCAAAACATCCTCATGAATGGTCGGGACCGACTCGATGGCTAAAAGAGGAAGATCTGTCGCATGAGCTCTACGATCTTGGACACATGGTTGAGGGAGCAATTGCGTATTATCAGGCTACCGGTAAACGTAGTTTCTTAGACATTGCCATTAAGTATGCCGATTGTGTATGCAAAGCAATCGGTCCGAACAAGGATCAGTTGCAAATTGTACCGGGTCATCAGATTGCAGAGATGGCGTTAGCAAAACTATATCTAGCTACAGGTAATAAAAAATATCTTGATGAAGCTAAGTTTTTCCTCGACTATCGTGGCAAAACAGAACGCAAGGACGAATATAGTCAAGCACATAAACCGGTAATTGATCAAGATGAAGCCGTAGGACACGCCGTACGTGCCGGATATATGTATTCCGGTATGGCCGATGTAGCCGCATTAACAGGCGATTCTACCTATATTAAGGCGATCGACCGTATTTGGGAAAACATTGTAACTAAGAAATATTATATCACCGGTGGAGTAGGTGCTACAGCTAATGGTGAAGCTTTTGGTGCGAACTACGAGCTTCCTAATATGAGTGCCTATAACGAAACCTGTGCAGCGATAGCGATGGTTTACATGAACTATCGTTTATTCCTGTTGCATGGTCAGTCGAAATATTATGATGTGCTCGAACGTACGTTGTATAACGGAGTGCTTTCCGGAGTTTCAATAGATGGAGGTACGTTCTTTTATCCGAATCCGTTGAAGAGTATGGGCCAACATCAGCGTCAAGCTTGGTTTGGCTGTGCTTGTTGTCCATCGAATGTATGTCGTTTCATCCCTTCAGTACCGGGTTATGCCTATGCCGTGAAGGGCCAGAATTTATATATCAACCTTTTCATGAGTTCGAATGCTGCAATTGCAGTCGACGGTAAGACGGTAGGTATCACTCAGCAAACCAACTATCCATGGGATGGCGATATTGCTGTAGCAGTGAATCCAAAAGGTTCGCAGCATTTTGCTTTAAAGATTCGTGTACCTAGTTGGGTAACAGGTGCTCCGGTACCGACCAGTTCGTTGTATCGCTATAGCGATGGCAAAGAGCTTTCCTATTCTATTACTGTGAATGGTGAAAAAGTAGGTGCACTTCAACAAGACGGCTACTTTACCATCGACCGCAAATGGAAGAAGGGTGATAAAGTACAGATCCATTTCGATATGGAAACTCGTACGGTGAAGGCCAACAACTTAGTGGAAGCTGATCGTGGTTCTAGTTCAGTAGAACGTGGACCGATTGTCTATTGTGCAGAATGGGGAGATAATACAGCCGATGTATTGACGTTGATGATGAATCGTGATCCTAAATTTAATGCCAAATTTACGGCAAGCAAATTAGGCGGTATTGAAGAAGTCTCTTTCAAAGGGCAGAGCTTATCTTATGATAAGGATGGTTTCTTGCAAACTCCGGTAGTGCCTGTAAACTTGATTCCTTATTATTCATGGGCACATCGTGGTGCAGGTAACATGACCGTATGGGTACCTCAAGAGGTGAATGCAACAACGCCTTCAGCTCCGGCAACTTTAGCATCTACAGCAAAGGTAACTTCTTCGTTAAACACCACTCGATTTACTGCAATTACAGATGGATTAGTGCCGAAAGATGGTAATGATCGTTCTGTTCCTTATATCCATTGGTGGCCGAAGAAGAACTCAACCGAATGGGTCGTATATACCTTTCCGGCAGCAGTCGACGTGAACTCAACTACGGTTTATTGGTTTGACGATGCCCCTTGGGGTGGTTGCCGTGTACCGAAATCATGGAAGATCTATTACAAAGATGCAGAAGGACAGTGGACTCCTGCAGGTACGAACTCTCCTTATACAACGGAGAAGGGAGATGCCAATGTTGTTAAATTTAAAACTGTAAAAACAACGGCGCTGAAACTTGAATTTGTGCAACCCGAGGAATTCTCGTGTGGCCTTTTTGAGTGGGCAGTGCAATAAATATCTTTCGTAGAAACGTGAATTTATATCGTAAGAAATAAATTTGCGTTTTTACTTTCATTCAACCTAATTAAAATTTTATGAATCGATTTTTGATTCCTTTGGCGATGGCAGCTATGACTGCCACGGTGTATGCCCAAGGTACGGTAGACGATTACAAAAGAGCTTTTGAAGCTCCGAAAACGTTCTCTTCTGAAAAGGTGTACCATGCTCCCCGTAAAATAATGTGGAATGGAGCAGAACATCGCTTTTCTTATTCTATTCAAACCTCTGAAGGCGAACGTTTTGTAGTGGTAGATGCGGATAAGCAGACCAAAACAAGTTGTGCTTCTATGGATGAGGTACGTTCTAATTTAGGATTGCCTGCTAAGGTGGAGCCTAAGTCCGATGAGAAGAAGGGGCAAAAGCTCTCAGAATGGGAACATTTGCATTGGGCGAGTGATTCGGCTGATGATTTTTCTCCTGTGGAAAGTCCCGATGGAAAGTCTCAGGCGTATGTAAAGAACTACAACCTCTATGTGTTCGACTTTGCAACACAGAAAGAGCGTTGTTTAACGAACGATGGAGGATTAGGATTCTATTATTCCAATCGTTTGCAATGGTCGCCCGATTCAAAAAGTATCGCTACTACAAAGCTACGCCGCGTAGAGAAGCGTTTTGTGAATTATATCGAATCATCGCCTGCCGATCAGCTACAGCCCAAGTTACATACCATGGAGTATGCCAAACCGGGTGATGCACTCGATTCTCAAGAACCCCGTATTGTAGAGGTCGCTACCGGAAAAACGATTGCTCCTTCGAATGCTTTATTTGCCAATCAATTTAGTTTAGGTAACTTGCGTTGGTTGAAGAATGGCAAGGAATTACTTTTCGACTATAACGAGCGCGGACATAAAGTATATCGTGTATTAGCACTTGATGCAACTACCGGAGCGGTTCGCACAGTGGTAGAAGAAACGAGTCCAAAGTTCGTGAACTACAATCGTCAATATTGTCAACTGTTGAATAGTGAGAAGGAACTCATTTGGATGAGCGAACGCGACAATCACAATCATCTTTACCTTTACGATTTGCAAAAAGGAAAAGTAAAGCACCAAATCACACGTGGCGATTGGTACGTGCGTGATGTATTGAAGGTAGATGAAACTGCCAATGTAATTTATTTCACAGCAAACGGCTTGAGTCCGGAAGGCAAAGCGGTAAGTCAGGACGAAGATCCTTATCTGATACGTTACTTCCGTATCGGTCTTGATGGAAAGAACCTAGTCTGTTTAACTCCAGAAGTGGCTCAACATTCGGCTAAATTTTCTGAAGATATGAAATACATGGTGGATACATACTCACGTGCAGATCTTGCTCCCGTTTCAGTACTTAGATCAGTAGCTGACGGCAAAGTAGTGATGCCCTTGGAAACAGCCGATATCAGCGCACTGACTGCTGCCGGATGGCGTACTCCAGAAGTGTTCCATGCACCGGGTCGTGATGGAAAGACACAGATGTGGGGATTGATCACTCGTCCAACGAACTTCGATCCAAACAAGTCGTACCCTGTTATTGAATACATTTATGCCGGTCCGGGCAGTGCTTATACTCCTAAAGACTTTATTTCGTATAACTGGACAACTACCGCTTTAACAGAAATCGGTTTCATTGTAGTACAACTTGATGCCATGGGCACAAGCTTCCGCAGTAAAGCTTTCGAAGAAGTCTGTTACAAGAACTTGAAGGATGCAGGTTTCCCCGATCGCATTGAGTGGATTAAGGCAGCTGCTAAAAAGTACCCTTATATCGATGCTACTCGTGTTGGTATTTATGGTTGCTCAGCTGGTGGACAAGAAAGTACTACGGCTGTATTGTTGCACCCCGAATTCTATAAAGCAGCTTATAGTGCTTGTGGCTGTCAGGATAACCGCATGGATAAAATTTGGTGGAATGAGCAATGGATGGGATATCCTGTGGATAGTTCGTACGTAGCTTGCAGCAATGTAGAGAACGCACATTTATTGACTCGTCCGTTGATGCTTTTGGTAGGCGAAATGGATGATAACGTAGATCCTTCTAGCACGATGCAGGTGGTTAATCAATTGGTGAAAGCAAATAAAGATTTTGAATTGATCGTGATTCCCGGAGCTCGTCATACTATGGGTGGAGCCTATGGTGATCACAAACGTTACGATTTCTTTGTCAAGAACCTGATGAATCAGAACGCTCCTAAATGGAATGAAGTACAGTAAAAAGAGGTTTGAATAGAAATCTGTTATCGAATAGAGATCTCTTTTGATAATAAATTTCTTTCGAAAAGAATAAAAAAGAAGCGAGGTTGTGTAAAATACACAACCTCGCTTCTTTCAATTTAGTATGCTTTAAAAGGGAATGCCAATTACACCTATTTACGCAATACCCAGTAACTCGATTTCAAAGATCAGTGGCGAAAAGGCAGGGATGTCGCCGCATGGACGTGTGCCATAACCCATGTTCCAAGGAATGATGAGCAGCCATTTATCACCTACATGCATCTTAGTGAGTGCAATTTTCCATCCGGTAATGAGCTCGCTAAGGCGAAAAGCCGGGGGAGTACGTTGCTTACGCGAATTATCGAATTCCTTTCCGTTCATCAGTGTGCCTTTATAATGCACCGTTACTACGCTGTTTGGACGTGGAGTAGCACCAGATTCTTTTCCTTTATGGAGTACCTTATAGAGTACCCCTGCATCGAGTTTCTGCATATCGGGCTTTTCCGCTTCCGCAGCCATGAAAGCCGCAGCTTTCTCTTTTAATTCGTCTTTTTTTGCCATGATGAATATGAGTCTGATCAGTTGTTTGTTGATTGTTATTTTTCCTTTTTAGAGGAAGTTATGAAATAATTATTTCTTTCTTTTTGCTCTTTGAGGTATTTCGCTTGTGTCCGTACGGTCAAGGTTGTCTAGCCAGAGGTATCGATGTGTGTCGCGAACAATGACCCCTGAAAGAAGGAGCAAAGACACCAAATTCGGAATAGCCATCAGCGCATTGAAGCAGTCGGCTGCATTCCATATTGTTTCCAGATTAGCAATTGCTCCGAAGTAGATTACTCCTACCCACATAATACGGAAAGGCTTGATAAAAGCCTTTCCGCCTAAATATTCCATGGCACGTTCTGCATAATAGCTCCATCCTAAAATGGTAGAAAACGCAAACGTGATGATACCCACGGAAAGCATAAATGTACCCACGTAAGGTACCTTGGCAAAGGCTGCCGTAGTAAGCTGTGCTCCATTTAGTTGAGCAATTTCAGGGTAAGCCAACATGCTGCTTACCAAAGCCAATCCGGTAAGAGCACAAATCACCACAGTGTCCCAGAAAGTCCCGGTAGAGGAAACCAGAGCTTGGCGTACCGGATTACGCGTTTGTGCGGCCGCAGCCACGATAGGAGCCGAACCCATTCCCGATTCGTTTGAGAAGAGTCCACGTGCAATGCCGAAGCGTGCAGCCATCAGCACAGTAGAGCCGACCAAACCTCCTCCGGCTGCTTGTGGAGTAAAGGCACTCTTTACGATCAGCACAATCGCATCGCCCACAAACGAGCCGTTTAATATTAAGATCAAGATACAAGATAATGCGTAGAACAACGCCATGAAAGGCACCAATGTGGTACAAACTTTTTCAATGCCTTTTATTCCTACTAGCATCACCATGCCCACTAGCACAGTAATGACACCACCTGTTAGGCCGGTAGATACATTGTACGTTTCATGCAGCAGAGAAGCAATTGCATTTACCTGTACCGTATTGCCAATACCGAAAGAGGCGATAGTGGTAAAGATGCAAAAGAGTACACCCAGCCATTTCATGTTCAGTCCACGTTCTAGGGCATACATCGGTCCTCCAAGCATTTGTCCGTTTTCTGTTATCACACGGTAGCGGATAGCAAGCAATCCTTCTCCGTATTTTGTGGCGATGCCCAGTACACCGGTAAGCCAGCACCAAAAGACTGCACCCGGTCCACCGAGCGCTATTGCGGTAGCTACTCCGATGATATTACCCGTACCTATCGTGGCTGCCAAGCTGGTAGCTAACGCCCCAAACTGCGACATGTCGCCCTGTGTGTTCTTGTCTTTCTTTACAGAAAGTGCAATAGCGGTAAAAATTTTGCGCTGTGGAAAGCGCAAACGAATAGTAAGAAATAGATGAGTACCTAGTAGTAAAATCATCATAGGCCATCCCCATAAAAAATTGGAGACTGTGGAGAAGAAGGAGGCAATCATGTGAAAAAAAGGTGTTATTTTGTGTATGTGTGTTGTTACTTAGGCACAAAGATACAAAAAATCTTGAAAATCATTTATTTGAATGAGAAAAAAGCTAAAAGGAACTCTATAATGGAGTTCCTTTTAGCTTTTAAATAACTCTTATAATGTAATGCATATTGATTATCAATTTGTTGAAAATACATATTGCAATTATGAGAGATAAAAGTAAAATGGTAGAAATAAGAATCGGACAACATCCAAGTGATTTTTCTGGTTATATTATTCTTTTGTTCTTTTGCATCAGCGTGCAAATGTGCAAAACAATCAAAATTATAAAACACTTATGATAATAGCTTTTCCTTTTCCATCGAAACGAGACACTGATTTATCATCTATTGTTATTCTGCTAATTGTTAGTGAAAGTTTGTCAGCTACAACATTGATACAATGCATTAAGTTAAATGGAAATAGCGGGTCAGGGTCTTCTAGATCGAGGAAGTTGCTATTAGTCTCAACTATTAATAACAATTCGTCTGCTTCCATTTTAGCTATTGTTCTTTCATAGTCCAAATAGTTCTCAATGCGATTATTGAAACCAAATGAAGAAAGAGGTAGAACTAACTTCATTCCTTTAACTTTTAACAAGTTTAAAAATTCGTTCAACTCACCCGTTAATACTCTCTGATCAATTTTTGAATAAACATTTATTCTCATAACATCAGTCATGTCAATACTATATTTCCCAAGAATATAAGGTAATCGCAATTTATCCTTATCAGTCAAACCTTGCTTAGTTAGTATCTTATATTGCTCCTTAGCCCAATCGACTTTACAGATCTCAGTCACATAGCCATCCCTTTTTGCTGTTTCCGGCTCAGCTAACAAATACCCCAAAAATTCCCCCGATCCATTCTGATGAGTGAAATTAGATAAACCACCGATAGTTGTAACATCGAAGTATGAACACTGAGAATCGTATAGAGTGTTCAATGCAGCCATACCATAGCATTTGCCATTGTGATATATTTTCTTTATTCGATCGTAATTATTATCTATATACTCAACATATCTAGAACCTTCATGATATGGAGCATAAGTTATGTCTTTCAACCACTGCGCAATATCTAATGTAGGCGAATCAATATTTGTATGTATCTTTTGCTGTGTGATCCCTAACTCAGAATAATATACATCAACATCAAGGCCTGTTGTTAGATTAGACAATACAGATGCGTATGGTACAGAAAAAGGCGAAGCGCCCATCGAACCTGGCTTAATCTCCATAAACTCCTTCCATTCGCACTTTTTCCCATCCATACTAAACCTGACAACTGTTGAAACTGAAGTACCATCTCCGCGAGTCTTAGCTATTATTGGACGTAAGCATAAGCCAGCTGGAAACCTAAGTTTTATATTATTATCTAGTCCCTGGTCATACTTTCGTGTTTCAACTAGGACCTCAGATGCTACCATAAAGATAGCATAGAATCCAATCCCGAATCTTCCAACAGATTTGAATTCAGACGCATTCAACCCAGGATATTCACTTTTTGCTAAATCTGAAGCCCAGAAACTACTACCAAAGTTTAAGAAGTGATCTTTGATTGTTTGCATCGACATTCCCACACCATCATCTTTTACAGTTACCCATGTCTTTCCGTCAATTTTTTCTATTGCAATGCAGATCTTACCATCAAACTCAGTTTCTATTTGTCTTCGTGCTACAATTGAGTCTCGTGAATTCTGAATAAGCTCTCTCAATACAATCTCTAACTTATGGTCTTTACCATATAATTTTTCTCCTCCGATATTCTTAATTAGACCTTCTACATTACTGATATGTATATTAGCATCACATGGCATCCACCCCTCAGTCTTTATATATTGACTAAGATTTTGACGAGATTCTGATCCGCTTACTCCCTTTGCTTGGAATACAGGGGAGTTGTTTTTTTCAAGTATAGCGTTTGAGGCTTTTATCTCATGGTCTAATACCTGTACAGCATCACTTGCTACATTCCATGCAGCAAAATCTGTATCCTTAAAGTTTATATTTGAATTGATTACGACTTTTTCCCTGTCACGCATATCTGTGTCAATCTGTGAAAGTCGGTTCTGTGCGAGCCAATGATTCTTAGATACACCATTAAGCGTTAGTAATTTAAGCAAATAATCAGGAGCTCGACCTTCATCTATGTGACCAGCATCAGCACATCTAATCAGACATGCAAGTTTCATGGAATTTATGCGCCATGATACAGGATATCCTGCTGGAGCAGACGTCTGTATTCCTAATTTCTCCACTTCATCTATACTCCAATGATGGCTCGCAGCTATCTTACAAATGATGGGGCCAAGATGGTTACGTAGTGACTCTTTTTCAATTATGTAGAATGACGTACCATCATTACGTGAAAATACTTCGCTATAGAGGTTCTCCGCATATTTAGCATGAAGGAGTCTTATTGTACGAAAGTCTGTTTCATAAAGTTGTTCATCTGCAGAGAGGGTTGTGTCTTTCTTATAATCGGCGTAGAAATCTTTCCACTCTGTGGTTGCTCTCAATGCCGCCTGACCACCAGCAGCATCGTATGATAGAACAGCATCATGCATCAAGAATGCACATCCCAACACAAACCCTTCCAAAGGATTCAACTTATATTCTTCACCAGCAATAACACTTCCTACTTGCCACAAACCATCTACATGAGTTATATCGTGTACTGTCAATGAAGGAAAGTCTGTCCTAATTTTATCAAGTATAAAAGTTATATTGCTATGCGCTTTCTCAAAAGCATCTCGTAATTGTTCTCTCAAATTATCAGAAGCATCATTTTTATTCGCTAATGATACTTTCCATAATGATGTTTCTGTATATGCCATTATATATAATTGTCTATTTTACTTCGATTTCCATTCTTTATATAATTATCACTCCCTGTTCCTTGACTCTTTTGTAATGAGAGATTTCTTCAAAATTGTAGTATAAATGATTTTGAAGATATATCATTTGCACATCAATACAATGGTTCTTAACCAAACAAACACTTTCTACTATAAAACTTATATTGTTCACTATCAAAACCAACCACTATTTTAAGTGTCACATTATCTACTTTTAAGTATTGGTACAAAAATAAAACAAAAATACAAATAAAACAATAGCAATACAAAGTTTAACACAAAAAGAAAATCCGTGCAACTCATTGAGTTACACGGATTTTCTATGATTTACTTATTGTTGTTTATCGCAATTTACTTTACCTCTTCGAAGTCAGCATCTTGCACGTTGTCGCCTTGTTTGCTATCATCGGCAGGACCTTGTTGTTGTTGTCCGCCACCGTTCATATCAGGACCGGCTTGTGCGCCTTGTTGTTGATACATTTCGGCAGAAGCAGCTTGGAAAGTGCTTTGTACCTCAGCTGTAGCTGCATCAATAGCATCTAAATCTTGTGCCTTGTGAGCTTCTTTTAGTTTAGCAATTGCAGCTTCAATAGGTGCTTTCTTATCGGCAGGGAGCTTATCGCCTAGATCTTTCAACTGACTTTCAGTAGAGAAGATCAATGAGTCAGCTTGGTTGAGCTTGTCGATTTTCTCGCGCTCTTTCTTATCAGTTTCTGCGTTAGCATCAGCTTCAGCTTTCATACGATCGATCTCTTCCTTGCTCAAGCCGGAAGAAGCTTCAATGCGGATAACTTGTTCTTTACCGGTTGCTTTATCTTTTGCAGTAACCTTTAGGATACCGTTTGCATCGATGTCGAATGCCACCTCAATTTGAGGAACACCACGACGGGCAGGAGCGATACCGGCAAGATTAAAGTTACCAATGCTCTTGTTCTGTGAAGCCATTGGACGTTCGCCTTGAAGTACGTGGATGGTAACCTCTGTTTGGTTATCAGCTGCGGTAGAGAACACTTCACTCTTTTTGCAAGGGATCGTTGTGTTCGAATCGATAAGCTTGGTCATTACGCCACCCATCGTTTCAATACCCATTGAAAGCGGAGTTACGTCGAGTAATACTACACCTTTAATTTCGTCAGTCAATACAGCACCTTGTACAGCAGCACCTACAGCTACTACCTCATCAGGATTCACACCTTTTGAAGGTACTTTACCGAAGAAGTCTTCTACCAATTTCTGTACAGCAGGGATACGGCTAGAACCACCTACGAGGATTACCTCATCGATGTCTGAGTTGCTTAAACTTGCATCGCTCATTGCTTTTTTGCAAGGCTCCAAACAAGCTTGAATCAAGCCGTTAGCCAATTGCTCGAATTTTGCACGAGTAAGCGTTTTCACTAAGTGCTTAGGCATGCCGTCAGCAGCAGTGATGTATGGCAAGTTGATTTCAGAAGAAGTAGTAGACGAAAGCTCGATTTTTGCTTTCTCAGCAGCTTCTTTCAAACGTTGTAGAGCCATTGGGTCTTTACGAAGATCAATGTTCTCATCAGCTTTGAACTCATCAGCCAACCAGTCGATTACTACTTGGTCGAAGTCGTCACCACCAAGGTGAGTATCACCGTTAGTAGAAAGTACTTCGAACACACCGCCACCAAATTCAAGTACAGAGATATCGAATGTACCGCCACCAAGGTCGAATACAGCTACCTTCATATCTTTACCTTCTTTATCTACACCATAAGCAAGTGCAGCGGCAGTAGGCTCGTTTACAATACGTTTTACTTCCAAACCAGCAATTTGTCCGGCTTCTTTGGTAGCTTGACGTTGTGAATCGCTAAAGTAAGCAGGCACGGTGATAACCGCTTCTGTTACCTCTTGACCTAAATAATCTTCAGCAGTTTTCTTCATTTTCTGAAGTACCATTGCTGAAATTTCCTGTGGAGTGTACAAACGACCGTCGATATCTACACGAGGAGTATTGTTTTCACCTTTTATTACCTTGTAAGGCATACGGCCAACTTCTTTCTGTACCTGATCCCAATTTTCACCCATGAAGCGTTTGATTGAGAATACAGTCTTTTGTGGATTGGTAATAGCCTGACGTTTAGCAGGATCACCTACCTTACGATCACCTCCGTCTATGAAAGCGACAATAGAAGGAGTTGTGCGCTTACCTTCGCTGTTGCTAATTACTACAGGCTCATTGCCTTCAAATACTGCTACGCATGAGTTTGTGGTACCTAAATCGATTCCAATAATCTTTCCCATAATTGTTATTTTTTTTATTATTTATTTTTTTGTTTAAATTCCATTGTTTTGTTTATCCGTCGATCGTTTTGCTTATCGGTATTTTATCCGTTTGGGCGTAACTTACTTTTATTCATTTTAGTTGAACGCTCGACGTTATTCTTTAAACAAAGCCCGTGCCAAACAGAAACACGGATGAAAAAAATGTAGAAAAACCGTTTGTTTTTCAGAGAAATGGCATGAAACAAGCTTAAAAAATGCTATTATTCTGTGCTAACAGCTCGATTTTCATTCTTAAAAGCTTCTTATACCTTATTTATATTTGTGTTTTCAAACGGCTGAAATTTTCTTAGGCTCGTAATCGGCTTGCTCTTTGCTTATTGAATGCTTTTATCCTGACAGACTGTCAGCCGCCCCCAAAAAGATGCTTTCCTCTTCATTAAAAGATGCTTTCCTTTTTCCCATGAGATGCTTATGTTTTTGTCAAGAGATGCTTATGTTTTTTTTGAGGAAATGCAACGTATTCAAAGCTATGTCTTTACCTGATTTCAGTTTACACTTTTGTGTTTATTGATTCTGTTTTTGTTGTCAGTTAAAATTACTCGATACTAATAAGCTTTACAGTTTAAGTAGCACTCATTCTATTTTACTTTACACCG
>Ga0302170_10000673_pt1 | contig 13574 bp, 7 predicted proteins | sample I_Fen_N2_1_FD_193492 | JGI IMG/M metagenome (GOLD analysis project Ga0302170, IMG submission 193492) | Peat permafrost microbial communities from Stordalen Mire near Abisko, Sweden - I_Fen_N2_1 | ecosystem: Environmental > Terrestrial > Soil > Wetlands > Permafrost | place: Sweden: Abisko...
TGAATGATTTGATCCGAAATTTTGGTTTTGGGGCTTGCTTCGTAACGAAAGGCAACCGATCCATTGAAAACTCTTACTCTTATATTAAAAGAGGTTCCTGACGAAGTGCAGGATAGGATCATCTCATTATAATGGTTTACTATAGTGTCATTTTCTCCCAAACTCCAAGCAAACTTATCGTTTACTTGAGTGGTTTTGCCTGCTTTTATAGTAACTTTTTCATCAAGTGCATTGTGATTGGTGTGTAAACCGAGTACAGACCATTTAATGGCTTCTTGTTCAAAATAGTAGACACGATATTGTAATTGGCCGTCTTCTCCGATTGTAAATTCAACCTTTGTTTGATGGTTGGGGGCTATTACAGACACTATTTTTGCTTCTGCTTGTAAATGAAAGGAAGGGATTAACAGCATGAACGCTAAAAATACTTTTTGAAAAGAAATCATATATTTGCTTTTTATAGTGATATAATTAAGAATTATTCAGTAGCAAAGAGTAGGGTACCAAATCCGGGTTGGTCATAAGGCCTAGGGCCTGCACTTTCAGGACGAGTTTTGTTAATGACCTTTTGTAGGAATGAGGTATCTAGATCTTTCTGCTTTTTGTAGTGATTGAGGGGCATCTCATATATCGGACGGAATACGCCTCTGCCTTCTGTTGATATATGCTCATGCTTATAATGACCAGTTTTATCTATATAGGGTGCAAAAGAGACCTCTTCGCCCAGATTGTAGCGTGCGGTATATTCCAATCCTTTCAATAAGCGGTTGTGGTAGGCTCCATAGAGATCTATACCTTGATTCCATGCTATTTCTGCTGCCTCAGCTAAATTACCAATTCCCAATTGTGCGTGTTGCTGATCGCGCCCACTTTCTTGGCATTGTCCTTGCTCGTTGATGATATAATTGGGTAGACTGCCATTCCCTTTTCCATGTAGGTAATAATTAGCTCCCTTCTGAAAGATTTCCCGATCGTTGCAAAAAACGCCGACTGCCATAGTCATTTTAACACAAGCACTTCCCCAGTTGCCATTTGCAAATTCGGCAAAGTCTTTAACTACTGGATAGAAAATATCTCGAAACATCTTCTCACATTGTACGATGTCTTTAGCTTCCCAATCTTTATATGTGTATCTGAGTATTTCGGCACCGTTAACAAATTGGTCACCGTTCAATCCGGCTAATAGCTCTGCATCACGTGGAAGAATCGCTTTCAATGTATATGAATAGGCATTTAGAATCTCCACTGCCTTGCGTGCATGTGCTGAGTCTCCGGTTGCCACCCACATAATAGCATTGTAATATACCGCATTGCAGTCGTCGTCCACTTCTGCTTTGTGCAAACCCATTTTAGGGTCGCGGGAAACACGATCGAATGGTCCGCGCATTTTATAACTTGCTGAGGCCTGCGGATAAGACCTTAAGAGTGCGAAAGCGCTTTTCCAAGGTTCTTTTCCGACTCCTACCATTTCCCGGATCCGATCTAATGACTCTTGTGTGTGCAGAATCCCAGGATGTACAAAATTTTGTGCATTTAAGCTAGCTACTGATAAACAGAAATATAGCAAAATTAATTTTCGGGTTAAAAGATTTGTATTGTATCTCATAGTCTTTTTAATGATTAGCTATTGTTCTGTTTGGAATAATCGGAGCGTATAAGTAAATGATGAATTGTACTTTATTGTCAACTGTGATCGATTCGTCACCTTTCATTAGATAACTAGCTGTGTGTATCACTCCAAATCCTTTTACGATTATATGTTTATATACGTGCTGTTATGGCATTTTACTTAATTCATTTGTGCCGTTTATAATATTTTATATTCCGATCGTATGTTATCTTTCTTTATAATATGCAAAGATATAGAATTAATTTAAAGGTTGCAATCTGAGAGCTCAAAAAGAGGTAGTATCTGATGCGCCTTTACTAATCGCTTACGATTCCTAAAACTTTAACTTCAGCAATAGATGGTTTTACCGTAGAAGAATCTTTCACAAAAAGTATACGCACGAAACGGCCATAGGTTTTTGGTGATATACTGAGTTGACAATTATTTTCCACTTTGAAATTATGTGTATAGTCGATTATTGTATTCCATTCCAGTTTATTGCTTGAAATCTGTACCTTGTATTTATATGCTCCGGCATTACCAAACTGAATATTAATATTACGTATTTCAAGTCCCTTTTCTGTATCTAACAACCAAAAAGGGTTTTTGTCATCATCTGCAGCCTCCCACCAAGTCTTTACGTTATCGTCTGCAGCGAAAGCGGATGAATGGTCAGAAGCAATAGAACTTGCAAAAGTAGGATTATTTGGTCCAAAAATTTGCAAAGCATTTTTATTCTCAGTTTTTACAAAACGCTTATAAGGCCTTTCTTTTGCTTTTAACTTTTCTTGAAAAGGAATATCTCCTACAAAATTTAAAATTAATTTCCCCGATTCCAGTCCACTAGAAGTCGCTTTAATTACTGTTTTTCCACTATAATAAGAACGAAATTCAATAGCAGCCTGCCCATCTAAAATTCGAATATCACTCTCCTTTTCAAAACAAATGGAATTGCCGGTAGGAAATTCTCCCGGTCCTGATAAAACGGTAAGTTTTATAGGTGGAGTATTGCTTAATGCCTTTCCTGAGGCATCAACAAGCGTAACTCGCACCATCACATCTTCCGTTCCATCGGTTTTAATATTATCGACTTTGTCACATTCCAATTTAATTTTCGCCGGAGTTCCTTCTGCCGGCCATTCTGGAGGAGCAATTCCTTTGTACGCATTACGATACCAGTACCATGATCGCTTGGGAATACGGAAATAATCAATAATTCCCATCTTTCCTAAGGCACTTCCGGCAATACTTCCATGATCAAAAGCACACCAAATGGCCTGTCCACTTCTCCATGTCATTCCTTTATAAGCATCATTTTTAGCCAAATCGCCCCAACAGGGAATATATTTCCCCGGTCTGTCAGCAGTAATACTTCCGTATTCAGAAACAAGAGTTGGGATTTCCGGATTTTGGAATTCAGCAATAATGCTTCCGTCGCCATTGTAACCTGCCACATCGCCAATTTTATCAATACGTTGATCTCCTAATGGACGCTGAGCTCCACCTATAGCAGCTTTTCTGGTAGGATCAAGCTGCTTCGACAAGGCAACAAGATCGCCTAACAATCCTCGTACATTGTTCATCACTTCAGGAGATGAAAAGAAAGGTTCATTACACATACTCCATACTATAACAGAAGGGTGATTACGATGAATGCGTATCATCTCACTTAGTTGCTGCTTAAGGGAATTCTCAAAACCGATACGGTCCTTTTCATTGTTGGGGTATGCACTTGAATCCCAATAACCATCTTCTTTATAACCCCCTATACCCCAGAATGGCGTTTCAGACCAAAAAAGCATTCCCAACTCATCACATGCGTTACAAAAACCCGGTGCATGTGGATAATGTGAGCCACGAATGAAATTGAAACCGGCATCTTTCACCATTTTCACATCCCTTTTCATTCCGGCTTCGGTCACAGCATCTCCCCAACCTGCATGATCTTGATGAACATTTGCGCCTAAAATAAAGGCATGTTCACCATTTAGGAAGAAGCCCTTATCACTCGTCCAGTTGCACCAGCGAAAGCCGAAAGAGGTTTCATAACGATCTAGTAATTGCTTTCCACAATATAACAGGCTAACTGTTTTGTAGAGTGATGGATGACTAGGAGACCATAATTTAAGGTCACTAATATCCTTCGTTTGCTGCTTAAAAGTAAAAACAGCTTTAGCATCAATAAATTGGGTGCTCGTTGCAGAAGCTACCTTTGCCCCTTGATTATCTAAAACATCTGTAATTAATTGATATTCTGCAGCCGACTTCGAATCATTATGAACTTCTGTTTGAATATCTACACAACTACTATTTCCGTTTGTTTGCTCTAAATTAGGTGTTGTAACAAAAGTTCCGTACCAACCAATATAAGCAAGTGATTTAGTTACTCGCCATACATTTCTATAAATTCCTCCACTAAATGTATGCTCTCCTGCACGCGGTGCTAAATCCGGTCTCCATAAATTATTGACTCGTATAGCAACCAAGTTCTTTCCTATATTTAGGAAATCTGAGATGTCAATAGAAAATCCTGTATATCCACCTTTATGTGTTCCAGCCAACATTCCATTTACAAAAACTTCAGCCTCTTGAAAAACCCCTTCAAATTCAAGGAAGTTTTTCTTACAAAGTTCTGCTTTTCCTACCACAAAGCTTTTTCGATACCATCCATATCCCACATAAAAATCTTTCGATAAGAAATAAGGAATACTAAATGAATGGGGCAGGCCTATATTCTCCCAATTTGAGTCATCAAAATTCAGAGAAGAGGCATCCGCTAAATCACCCTTATAATATTTCCACGTTTTGTTGAAATTCTCAGTTCGCTTTGAACAATTATTTCCGGCAAAAATTTGCATCGAAATAGAGAAAAACAAAAAGGAAATCAATAGTTTTAATTTATACATACTCTTTTTGTTCATTTTCACAATTAATTGATTTTCACAAATTTTTCTGCTACTTGATTTTTCTTGTTGCTGATTTTAATAATATAAGAGCCTGAATGTAAGTTACGTACATCTATGCTTATTTCGTTCGCAGAAATGGCTTGTGAGAGCAACAAGATCCCTTGTATGTTATAAATCTGCAATACAGCTTCGGAAGAGAATTCTTCTGTTAGTGTAATATGAAGAATATCTTTAACCGGATTAGGATATAAGATGCTTATTTTTTGAGGATCGGAAGATATAGTGGTTAAGGCACTGGTACTTAATAGTTGTCCCCAGAATTCTACTTCGGCTACATTGCAGAAACCACTTGCGGGCGACAGGTAACGCAGGTACCGGTATGAACTGGCGGTGGTAACTGTTTGACTGGTTAAAATGCCTGCTGTGGGTGATTCTGCTACTGTGAATAGGGTTACGGCATCGCTAAAGTCGGACTGGCTGGCTCCTTGGAATATACCGCCTACCATACGTGCGGAATAGTTGGAACGCGGGGCGTATTTTACGACGGAAACAAGGCCTTTATTAGTACCTAAATCGTATCCTACCCAAGCTCCATCGCCTATGCTGGCATCGAAGAAGGTGCTTAAGTTCTCATCTACGGCAGCACTTTTCATTACGGTGGATACGTTATCCCATGAACCTGCGGTGCCGATGAGGGTTCCGGTGAGTTTGAGGGATAAGGTTACGCCGACTGCTGCTGAGGGGGTTCCATCGCCTACTGTATTGACTGCGGTTACGGTGTAGTAATAGGTGGAGCCGTTGACTGCTGTCTGGTCGGTATAGCTTGTGGTGGCAGAGGTACCGATGAGTGTGTATGTGCCGAGGGCTGTGGTGGCTCTCATTACTTTATACGAATCGGGGGCTTCATCGGTGGCATTCCAAGTTAATGCGACACTGGCATTACCTGCTTCTACTGTTAATCCTTTGGGAGCGGGCGGCAGACTAAGGGGACTTGTTTGCTGGGTTACTTGCACTGAATCGGCACTTTCACCAATGGCGTTGGCCGAGCGTAGGGCGTAATAATAGGTGGTGCCGGCAACTAGATTGCTGTCGACATAGTTGACTGTGGTTAATCCTTTGGCGATGGTGGTATAAGGCCCGGCAATTGAGGTGGCACGCTTTAGGTTGTAAGCGGAGGTGGTGGTGGATGTGACCCATGTAAGCTTTACGCGACTGCTATTGATTGCTGATGCGGTGAATGTTTTTGGGGCAAGGGGAACGCTGCCACCTCCGGTGAGGGTGAGATTTTCGTATGTTACGTTGGCAAAGCTGCCTGTTGCACCGGAACAAACGGCAAAACCGACGTAGCAGGAGTTGGTCATGTAGATGTAGCTTGAATCGATAAGTCCGTAGTTGATTCCGTCGGTCGACTGATAGGCATAGAAGGCTTTTCCGCGACGGGTGATGCGATACCAGGGGGTAAAGCCAAACTTATTGCCGTTGAAGGAGCTGGTGCTTTCGCCATACAGTTTTCTTGTTTGAAGCATGGTGAAGCGAAGTCCGGTTTCGCCTTGGTAAAGGGTAAAGGCTTTGGCACTCGGGTCGAGGGATTCACGAACGGCGATACCGCCTTTGTCGTTATTCCACGACCAGGTATAATCGGCCATGTGCACGGTTACTGAGAAGTCGCCGGATAGTGCGGCATAGGCGTAGGTATAGTTGTCGGAACTGCCTGTCATGGAGCTTCCTGTTCCATTTACAACAAAGGTATTACCCACAACAGGGGAATAGGTGGCACTGCCTGTTGCGGTGGAACGACCAAGGTCTTTTACTGCCCATCCGGTAGGTAGGCTTGCGGCGGCTACGGGGGTTGCACTTGCTACGGCGGAATAGGAGCTCAACCCTTTTTGGTTATGAGAGGCTATTTTATAATAGTAGGTGGTGCCATCTGTTACTGAGGCATCGGTATAGGTGGTTAGTGTATTGGTATAGTCGGAACTGATGCTGGTATAAGGGCCGGTAGCGCTGGTTGCTCGTTGTATGTTGTAACCATTGGCGAGGTCTTCTTCTGAGGCGGTCCATTGCAAATAGACTTTCCCCACTGCGGAGGTAGCGGTTAGGTTGGTGGGCACAGGAGGCACTGTGCTGAAGGGTACGGCGGGAGATGCTGCGGCATCGAGGGTAAAGGTTAATGTGCCATACCCAAAGAAATCGGCATTTCCACCTTCGGGACGCGATAACTCGGCCATGGCTTTGGTGTATTTTGTATATGCAGGGGCTAAGCCTTTTAGCACGGCGAAGTGGTTGTATGCCATTTCGAAGGTGGGATTATTGGTGATACGTCCGCGGTTGTTGTAGTAGGATATGCCTAGGAAGTTGTCGCCATCGCAGGGGTTTACGGCAACCCAGTCGACTGCATGGTTAAGGTTGTACTTACAAAAGTACTCATAGCCTGCCAGCAAACGGTTATTGGCGTAGCTGTACAAGGTGGTGTCGCCTTGGTTCCATGCGGTTTGACACATCTCGGCTAGATTGGAAAGGCCGATATTGGCATGTACCATATCGCGCCCCATCTCTAGTACTTGTCCTGTTTCAAAAGGTATTGCTACTTCTAGGGCGCCATTGCCTGTTCCGTTTTTATAATAGGCTACGGCTTCGTCGTATTTGGCTTGGTCATCGCAGAAAACGGCTATTGCCATAATGGAGGATAGTGCGGGGGCTTCCCAACTGGTGGGAAGATGGCAGGTAGGCAATGTGGCATGACAGGCGGGATAGAATATATTCAGGGCTACGGATTTGAACTGATTGATATCGGCTGTTTTCCAATGCGGATAGAGGCGTAGTATTTCGGCTGCTTGCACAAAGTTGTTTATGGGCAATTGGAACAGTTCTCCGCTGGCTTCGGTAAGTTTATACGACCAGGCATTTATGATCTTTACTGCACATTCGGCGTAGGTGGTATCGCCTGTGATGTACCATCTGAGGGTATTGTAATAGGCTGCATGGGCATCCTTCGAGGCGCGTTGACGGTTACCGGTGCCTCCAATATTGGTATAAGGAGCGGCGGTATATGTTTTTTGAGCTAGGGCATCACTTATCATAGCATTATACCCATCAATCCAAGGATGCATTTTATCTTTAACTTTGGCTTTCATCCTGTCGATATCTGCAATTGTGTGTATTCCTCCGGGATGTATAAAGGTGATGGCTGTGATGGGTTTAGCTAGTCCGAAAAAACAAACGAACAAACACATTCTCAAAATAATAAATACATTTTTCATAATACGACTTATTTGAATTAATGCTGTTGATAAAGAACAGCAGTATTTAAGATATACGTATAATGGGCCTAAATCACCCTTTTATTCGTAGCCGTTAAAAAAAATAAATGAAGATTCAGTGCGTAATTTGGAATATTGCCGTCTTATGGTTACAATTGAAAATCCGTTTGTAATGGTTCATTAATGAAGGTCTTCAACGCTCAAGCTAGTATAAAGTCATGAGAAACAGCAGTAACCAAAGGACTATGGATCTCATAATTTAGTTTATTCTTAGTCGCGTAGTTGCTATTTCTAATCTTTTCCCCCTTCTTTTACAACCCCAATCCCGAATAGTGCAAAGTCTCCTTTTGTTGGATCGTCAGGGAAAACCTCGGCTAGGCGATTGGTAATTTCGATAGCAGTGGTCATGTCAGCGGTTCGGCGGTTTGTCAGTTTTAACTGCAACGCCTGTTGATATACGTGCGTATCTAGTGGGATGATTAAGTTGCAGGGATCGTTGCACGTCCATAAACCAAAATCAACCGAAGAATTTGTGCGGCACATCCAACGGAGAAACATGCACAACCTTTTGCAAGCACTTTTTGAGGTTTCGTCGGGTATTCCTTTTACAGATCCGAAGAGCAATCGTAAAGTATCTAACACCGTACCCGTTTCCGTGAGGTTAGCTTTAATCGCAGCTTCCATCGTTTCAAACGACGTGTACACTTCGTGTAGACGTTCACAAAGATCGTGAAAATCAGAATGCTTGTAGGTACGATAAAAAGAATCAGTATTCCCGCTATATATTCTCCACTCCTCGTTCTTTATGTACTTTAATGGCGCACCTTTGAATAGAATGCGGTCGACGAAATCTGCCTTTTGGATGATCTGTTTACGAGAGCCCCATGCAATCCATGCCGTAACAAATGCAGAGATTTCGATATCTCTCAAGTCGTGATATCGGTGTGGAAACTGTATGGGGTCGTTTGGTATAAATGCAGGGATTTCGTTTTCCTTCGTCCAGCGTATTAAATCATTTTTCAGTTTGCAATTCATCCTTTTATAGGAATAGCGGGGGATTATAGAAATGGCGGGGAAGCCATTCTTCTCATTTTAGCATTTCGTTGATCTGTTTCTCTAACGATTCGGGCTTCTTCATCGAGCTAAAACGTAATATCGTTTCTCCATCGCTAGAGATGAGAAACTTGGTAAAGTTCCATTTAATCCTATCTCCGAGTAATCCGTTTGTTTTGCTTTTTAAAAACTGATAGATAGGAGCCGCGCCATCACCGTTCACTTCGATTTTTTTCATCAGCGGGAACGTAACCCCGTAGTTCAGTTGGCAGAAGGAGGCGATTTCTGTATCGTCCCCCGGTTCCTGATGACCGAATTGATCGCATGGAAAGCCAATAACTACCAATCCGGCCTCTTTATGCTTCTTGTACAACTCTTCCAATCCTTTATACTGAGGTGTAAAACCACATTTGCTGGCCGTATTCACTATTAATAGCACTTTGCCTTTTAGCAGACTGAAATCAAAGTCTTTGCCGTGATTGTCTGTTACCGTAAAATCATAAATCGATTCCATATTTTTTTTTAATAGGCGTGTCCTTCTTCTTTCATCTCTTTCTCAGTGATCTTTTTCCGATCCATGCTATGCCATGCATAGAAGATGTAGGCTAGCACAACGGGGATGAAGAGAGAAACATAGGCCATTGTTTTGAGCGTGAATTCACTAGAACAACTATTTGCTAGGGTGAGGGAGTGTTGCAAGTCGCTGATGGATGGATAATAAGCCGTATTATTGTATCCTGCCACGAGCAGTAAAGCGAGCACCGCAAATACAGTGCCGATACCTGTGAACCAGATACCTTTACGAAAAGTTTCTTTCAAGATGCTTTTCCCGATGCCGAATAACACTAATACCACGCCTAGCAAGAAGACTACCGATACGATAGGCATCTCAATGAAGTTGATTAAGTATTTGTAAGGCTGCATATAAATTTCCAATGTCTCAGGATTTACGGCAAAGCCATCTGCAAGGAGGGTGCGGATTACAAATGCGAGGAAGAAGACAAGAAAGAAAAGTGTATTGGGAATGAGAGAGCCGCGACATTTGTCGGTCAGCTCTTCATCTTCAATGTTGTTGATAAAATAGAGTGCACCCAAAATTCGCGAAAGGAAGTATACCGCTAAGCCGAGTGTGACGTTCCAAATATTAGTCAGTGCGTCGAGGCCGTGCCAAGCATTGCCCCAATAACTAATAATAGGCATTGGGCCATAAATTAGGTTGTCTTTATTTACGTAGAAATCGGAGCCGGTAAAGAAAGTCGCTACTGCTCCACCAATCAATACGGGGGCTATAATGCCATTAATGACTAGAAAGATTTGATAGGCTTTCTTACCTAATAGGTTACCCGATTTACTCTGGAACTCATAACTGACCGCTTGCAGCACGAAGCTGAACAGGATAATCATCCATAGCCAATAAGCACCACCGAAACTGGTGCTGTAGAACAAAGGGAAGGATGCAAAGAATGCACCACCAAACGTAACCAATGTAGTAAAGGTAAATTCCCACTTGCGGCCGGTGGAGTTGACTAGCATTTTTCGGTGCGCTTCGGTTTGCCCAAGGCTGAATAGTTGTGAGTTGCCTCCCTGCACAAACAGCAGGAAAACCAATAGGGCTCCAAGTAAGGAGATGAGGAACCACCAATAGTTTTGAAGGAATATATACATCGTATGGGGTTTTAGTGGTTAATTATTTATAAGTTCAGGCCCTTTCTTGATGCTACGTGTCATGATACCGATGCCGGCAATGAGCATAACTGTAAATAGGCACAGGAAGATGAAGAAAGTAGTTTGCACGGAACCTACATCGAGTCTCGAAATACCCACACTGGTGGGGAGCATATCGAGTATGGCCCATGGCTGACGGCCACATTCGGCTACCACCCATCCGGCTTCTCCTGCAATATAACCAAGTGGTATCGTTAGCAAGGCAATCCAGTGCACCCAACGCATCTTTGCGAGGTCTTTCTTATACACAAGGAATAGAATTGCGCTGAAGAATACGATAAAGTAGATCCCTAAGAGTACCATGATACGGAATGCATAAAAGTTCAACGGCACATTCGGCACTAACTCTTTCACATCTTTAATATATCCATATCCGAAGTAGGGCATATTTTCTTTCAACACAGAATAAGCCGTATTTGCGACCTCTTTTTGTCCGGTATTCTTAGCGATACGGTAAGCTCCGAAAGCTTCAATTGCTTTTTTGCCGCGTTCTATCTTTTCGTTTGCCGAAAGTGCAATCACGCCGTTGGACTGTTGATAACCTCCTGCAATAACATCTTGTATGCCGGGTACGAAGGCGTTTGGAGTTCGTTCGGCGAAGATGGAGAGCAGTCCGGGTATTTCCATACGGAACAAAAAAGGATCTTTGCCGTCGTCGTAGGTTTTCTTTTTGGGGTTCAAAGCACCTGCTACTACAAGTCCGACCCCATTGCTACCTTTATAGAGTCCTTCTACCGCGGCAAGCTTCATCGGTTGGGTATGTGCGATTTGATAGCCGGAGCCGTCGCCTGTAAATGCAGTAAATAAGGAAGCTACCAATCCGAGGATCGCACCGACCTTGATGCTTGCCAAGGCAAATTCTTTTTCCCGCTTTTTCAGCAGATACCAACAGCCGATGCCCACTACGAAGATACCTCCGAGTACCCAGCCCGAAAGTACGGCATGGAAAAACTTATTTACGGCAACAGGCGAAGTGGCTACCGCCCAGAAGTCGACCATCTCATTGCGACTGGTGTCGGGATTAAATTCCATCCCCACGGGGTGTTGCATCCATGCATTAGCTACCAGTATCCACCACGAGGAGAGGGTTGCTCCCAAGGCAGTGAGCCAAGTGGCAGTCAGATGGAATCGTTTACTCACCTTCTCCCATCCGAAGAACATGATGGCAACGAACGTCGCTTCCATAAAGAAGGCAAAGATACCTTCAATGGCCAGTGGAGCACCGAAGATGTCGCCCACAAACCAAGAATAGTTACTCCAGTTAGTGCCGAATTCAAATTCAAGAATCAAGCCGGTGGCTATGCCGATAGCGAAGTTGATGCCGAAGAGTTTCATCCAAAACTGTGTGGTGCACTTCCAAAAGTCGTTTCCTGTTTTGTAATACACGGTTTCCATGATGCCGATCACAATTGCCAGCCCCAAAGTAAGGGGGACAAAGATCCAATGGTACATGGCGGTCATTGCAAATTGAGCTCTCGACCAATCAATTAAAGAGGGGTTCATGCTTTCAATCATCATTCTAGGTATAGTTAAAAGTTAGGGATGAGTAGAATGGGTAGGTAGTGCTCTTTGAATTAATTCGTTGCTCACATAGCTTCCTTTGTCATCATTCTTGCTGTGAGTAGCGAGGAAATCAGGGAAGAAGCATATTTTAAGCACAAAAAAGAGGATGAACAGCTTGATGAGGATGATGAGCCACAAAGTGCGACCCACTCTCATGCTGCGGAATCCATCTCTATAAAAGTTCCAAATGCCAACTAACTTACTCTTCATTGTTTTCATAACTAAGTTGTAATCGGTACAAATATAGTTTTTTTATAAATACAAATCTCTTTTTCGAGAAAAAAAAGTTGGGAGAGGTCATTTTTTAGTAGAAAATAACTTCGGGTGAACATCTTTCATCTTTCAGTTTTTTGATTTAATCATTTGAAATACAGGTGGATATATACTGAAAGATGACAAAATAACTTTCAGGAATCTTTCAGTGTTAAAAAAAATTATAAAGTGGCACGCAAGATAAATGCTGCTTAGCGAACTTACTGAAAGAAGTGATCAAATTATCTACTGCCAGCTGTTGAATTCATTTTTGCCAATTGGCGTAATCGAATTCACCAATTGGCAAAAATGAATTTGCCAGCTGGCATTCGCTTTGCGAGTATTGATAAAATAGCTGCCTGAAGGGTTGGATAGTTTTTATCCGAGATGCAATATTAGGCTGTTTGTAAGCTATGTTAGGCTAAGCTATTTTCCTTGTGATATGAACTTCATAAATTACTATTTTAGCATTCAAAAGGTAAGCTTTTTTAGTCAAAACACAAAACAAGATACGCACATTTTATTTAATATCAAGAACTTATAGTTATTCAGCGAACCCTAAATAGTTGGCAAAATCCTTGCATATCTCAAGAAATTAAGTGAATTTTACATATAAGTTTTACATACAGAGATTGTATATTGCTCGTTTTTGAACTATTAATCGGCTAAATATTAACGATATATGCAACTGTTTAGGAATCAATATTTTGATAATTTAATTCTGCTAACGGGTAGTTACATGTTATTTATATTGTGATTTGGATAATTATTAAAAATTCTCTGGTAAAATTCATAAAAGTTTGCCTCTATAACGAATCGTGTGGATAATTTGAAAAAGCATTACCTTTGTATTATGAATAGTGTTGAGATATTTATTATACTCTTAGAACTTTAATGTCCTTGGAGCGATACTGTAAATCACGTTGGTATAGCCGTGAAGCCAAAAGTCAATTACCCATACGATTCGTTCTAGATCCGAAAATTAACTTTTCTTTTTTACTTGTTTATATAAATGTTGTGTTTTATATAAATTTGTAGATGGGGAACAATAATAATTAATAAATTTGTAAAAACGCATGAAAAAAAAGATCACATTTGCCTATTTCGCAAAAGAGTGCATTGTAAAAATGGAAACAAGTGGCCGTTATTCTACGGCACACCTGTATAAGAACGCATTGCGTTCTTTCTCGGACTACTGTAAATCTA
>Ga0302170_10000678_pt1 | contig 13510 bp, 8 predicted proteins | sample I_Fen_N2_1_FD_193492 | JGI IMG/M metagenome (GOLD analysis project Ga0302170, IMG submission 193492) | Peat permafrost microbial communities from Stordalen Mire near Abisko, Sweden - I_Fen_N2_1 | ecosystem: Environmental > Terrestrial > Soil > Wetlands > Permafrost | place: Sweden: Abisko...
CCTGATTAGAAAAAAAAGGTGAGAAATACTTATTGTATAAACAACAGTAATTATAATTTGTTATTGTAAAAAATACATAATTCAAATAATTGAATATGTGTTTTATAACATAATAAATATAGGTGTTTATTTCGGAAATATAAATTATTTTTGTCAACTGAATCAACCTTGATAAGTTATGACGACCGAAAATTTGTATAATCCGCATATCTCAGTCGATTGTGTCGTATTTGGTTTTGATGGTGAAAATTTGAAGGTATTACTCATCGAACGAAGCATTGACGAGCAGAATGAATTTTATAACGACAAGAAACTTCCGGGAAGTATTATTCTTAATGATGAAGATCTGGATGAAGCGGCTACGCGCGTGTTGACAGAACTCACGGGGTTGAAAAATATTTATCTGAGCCAGTTTAAATGTTTCGGAAGTCCCATAAGAACAGCCAATCCGCGTGACGTATTGTGGCTGGAGCGGACAACAAAACTGAAGATTGGGCGGATCGTTACGGTGGCATATGTTGCATTGATTAAAATTGATCGTAAAATAGTGGTTGAAGCAGAAGATACTTCTTTCAATTGGTATGATGTCAATGAGATTACCAAAATGCAACTGGCTTTTGACCACAACCGGATTATCGAAGAAGGTTTGCAGCATATACGTCATCGATTGGATTTGGAACCACATCTGTTATTTGAATTATTGCCTCGTAAATTTACGATTTCCCAGTTACGTTCTTTGTACGATGTCGTTCATCAAAAGCGTTCGGATGTACGGAATTTTCAAAAGAAAGCAGCACAAATGCCATTTTTGGTTATGTTGGATGAATTTGAGGAAGGCGTTCCGCACCGGGCGGCCAGGCTATATAAGTTTGACCGGAAGAAAACTTAGTTGTCAGAAAGATTATTCGATTTGAAATAATATTAAACAATAAATTGTAAATAAAATATGTACTTACTTGGTTATGATTTAGGGAGTTCGTCGGTTAAGGCGAGTTTGGTGAATGCCGAAACAGGCGAATGTGTTTCAAGCGCATTTTTTCCAAAGAAAGAGATGGAAATTAAGTCGGTAAAAGCCGGCTGGGCAGAACAAGATACAGAAACATGGTGGAAAAACCTGAAATTGGCAACTGAGGCTGTCTTGGCTGAATTTGCCACTGATCCATCAGCCATTAAAGCTATTGGTATTTCGTATCAGATGCACGGGTTAGTATTGGTAGACAAAGATCAGCAAGCCATTCGTGATTCCATAATCTGGTGCGATAGTCGTGCAGTACCTTACGGACAAAAAGCTTTTGAAGAAATCGGAAGTGAATTATGTCTGTCGCATTTGTTGAATTCACCGGGTAATTTCACATTGTCGAAAATGGCCTGGGTAAAAGAAAACGAACCGGAAAACTTTGCAAAAGCAAAATACTATATGTTACCGGGTGATTACTTGGCTATGCGTATGACAGGAGTAGCCAGCACGACAGCTTCGGGTTTGTCGGAAGGTATTTCATGGGATTTTAAAGAAGAGCTACCGGCTACCTTTTTATATGATTATTTTGGCTTTGACGTTAATCTGATTCCGGAGATAGTACCGACATTCGGAGTACAGGGAACCCTGAAAGCCGATATAGCAGCCGAGCTGGGACTGGCCGCCGGGACTCCCGTTACTTATCGTGCCGGAGACCAACCGAACAATGCTTTATCCTTGAATGTATTGAACCCGGGTGAAATTGCCGCTACCGGTGGAACCTCGGGCGTAGTTTACGGGGTGAACGAAGATTCCAATTACGATCCGCAATCGCGTGTAAACTCATTTGCGCATGTGAACCATACTAAAGAAGCTACCCGTGTGGGTGTCTTGCTTTGCATTAACGGAACAGCTATTCTCAACACGTGGATCAAAAATAACGTGGCTCCGGAAGGAATCAGTTATGATGAAATGAACGAACTGGCAGCTCAGATTCCGATCGGAAGCGAAGGTGTCAGCATTATTCCTTTTGGTAACGGTGCAGAACGCGTGTTGGGTAACCGTGAACCTAATTGCTCTATTCATGGCATTAACTTCAACCGGCATACAAAAGCTCATTTGGCACGTGCAGCCCATGAAGGAATAGCATTCTCGTTTAAATACGGCATGGATATTATGAACGATATGGGTATTGAGACAAAAACAATTCGTGCAGGACATGCTAACTTATTCCTAAGTCCGATATTCCGTCAGACACTGGCCAATATCACCGGAGCTACCATTGAACTTTACAATACCGATGGCTCGGTAGGAGCAGCCCGTGGAGCAGGAATAGGAGCAGGAATATACAAAAACGCCGAAGAAGCTTTTGCTACTCTGAAGAAGATTATTGTGGTAAAACCTGAGCCTGAAAATGTAGCTGCAAGCATGGAGGCTTACGGGAAGTGGGCAAAATATATTTAATCTCTCTGACCTCCGAAAAATGCAGGACAGGTTCTCTCCCTGGGGAGAGGGGAAAAGGAAAATGACTTACAAGCCGGGAAGTGGCAACATGAAAAATAAAAATACCCTAACCGGCCTGTAATCGTTGAACAAAAAAATATGAGCAAACAATTAACTGATATATTTAGTTGGAATCTGAGATTCAAGACTACGGCTGTTTCGTTTCTGCTAAGCGGTGCTATTTATGCACAATCAATTGCTAAATATCCGTTTCAGGATACACAAAAAACGATTGATGAACGTGTAACTGATCTGGTTTCCCGGTTGACTTTAGAGGAGAAAGCCTCTCAGATGCTAAACGATGCACCTGCCATTAAGCGGTTGGGCATCCTTCCGTACAGTTGGTGGAACGAATCATTGCATGGAGTCGCACGAACGGGTAGAGCAACCGTTTTCCCTGAAAATGTGGGTTTAGCTGCAACATTCGACGAAGAGTTAGTCTATCGGATTGGTGAAGCCATTTCGGATGAAGCATGGGCAAAGTACAATATCGCTCAACGGCTTGAGAACTATAGTCAATATTCAGGGATTACTTTTTATGCACCCAATGTAAATATTTTCAGGGATCCACGCTGGGGAAGGGGTCAGGAGACTTATGGCGAAGACCCTTACTTAACTTCAAGGATGGGAGTTGCTTATGTAAAAGGTATGCAGGGTAACGATCCTAAATATCTTAAAACAGCTACCTGTGCAAAACATTATGTTGTTCATTCAGGTCCGGAGTCATTGCGCCATACATATGATGCAGAGCCACCGATGAAGGACTTTATGGAGACCTACGTGCCTGCTTTTGAAACTCTGGTGAAAGAAGGGAAAGTAGAGAGCGTGATGTGTGCCTATAACAGTACTTTTGGTAAGCCCTGTTGCGGCAGTTCATTTTTATTGAATGATTTATTGCGAAAACAATGGGGATTTACCGGATATGTGACTACTGACTGTTGGGCTATTGAGGACTTCTACAAATATCATGGGGCTGCAAAAGATGCTGCTGAAGCTTGTGCTCTGGCTATAAAAAGCGGTGTAAACCTGAATTGCGGCGATGAGTTTAATAGTTTGCCGGAAGCAGTGAAACGAGGACTTGTCACAGAGAAAGAAGTTGATGGAGCCTTGAGCCAGTTGTTGCGAACACGATTTAGGTTAGGACTGTTCGATCAGCAAAACCAGAATCCTTATTCTAAAATCAAGGAGGATGTGGTCGGGTGTCAGAAACATATCGATTTAGCCTATGAAGCTGCGGCTAAGTCATTGGTGTTGTTGCAAAACAACAAGAATATCCTGCCATTGAAGAAAGACCTAAAATCACTCTACGTGGTAGGTCCTTATGCTGCCAGCCAGGATGTATTGTTAGGCAACTATAATGGAGTGAGCGATCGTCTAACCACGATTATGCAAGCCATAGTAGGCAAGGTAAGCACCGGGACTTCGGTCGGTTACAGGATTGGAGTCGAACCAAGTGCTGCGAATAAAAATGCTATGAACTATTCATTGGGGGAAGCCGCGTCGGCTGATGTAGTTGTGGCTGTTTTCGGAATATCGGGTGTTTTCGAAGGAGAAGAGGGTGAGTCAACAGCTTCTGCTACCCAAGGTGATCGCCTTGATTTAGGCTTGCCTCAAAATCAACTAGACTATCTCCGCGAATTGAAGAAAAAATGTAAAAAACCGATAATACTCGTCCTTACAGGAGGAAGTCCGATTTCAACGCCCGAATTATCAGAAATAGCCGATGCCATTCTTTTTGTTTGGTATCCGGGACAGGAGGGTGGTCATGCAGTAGCAGATGCAATTTTCGGTGATGTCAATCCATCAGGTAGGTTATGTATTACTTTTCCTAAATCTGCCAGCCAGTTGCCGGCTTTTGATGACTACAGCATGAAAGGACGTACATATCGTTATATGACTGAAGAGCCACTTTATCCTTTTGGATTTGGATTGAGTTATACTTCATTTGCCTACGGCGATATGAAAATCGATAAAGAAAAGATTCAGAAAGGTCAATCGGTGAAGGTCACTGCTACGATTACAAATAAAGGAAAAACAAGTGGTGAAGAGGTTGCGCAGCTTTATATTACCGATTTGAAAACGAGTGTCGCAACACCCGTATTTTCGCTCAAAGGTATGAAACGCGTAAAACTTAAACCGGGCGAATCGCAAGAAGTGACTTTTGAAGTGACTCCCAACATGATGGAACTTGTGAACGAATCAGGCGATAGAGTCATTGAACCGGGAGATTTCAGAGTGTATATTGCAGGTAGTTCGCCTTCTGACATTTCCCGTAAATTGGGCGCTGCCTTACCGGTATCAAAGATATTCAACGTAAAATAAAAGATAATAGAAACCAAATTTAAATAACTAAATTAATAATTAAAATTATGAGTACAAAAGTTTATTTTCCATCCGTGGAAGGAATCAAATTTGAAGGAAAAGAAAGTAAAAATCCGATGGCATTTCGTTATTACGATGCTGAAAAAGTGGTTTATGGCAAACCCATGAAAGAATGGTTTAAATTTTGTATGGCCTGGTGGCACACCTTGTGTGCAGAAGGTGGTGACCAATTTGGTGGCGGAACACAAAATCACCCATGGGTTGGTGCTACAGACGCATTGCAAGCAGCCAAAGATAAAATGGATGCAGGTTTTGAATTTATGCAGAAAGTTGGCATTGAATACTATTGTTTCCATGATATCGATTTAATCAGTGAAGGCAGCAGCATCGAAGAATATGAAGCTAACATCAAAGCTATTGTTGCTTATGCAAAACAAAAACAAGCTGAAACAGGTACGAATCCGGATTTTGAAACTGCTGCCCGTGCAATGGTACAGATCAAAAACGCTATGGATGCTACTATCGAATTAGGAGGTAAAGCATACGTATTCTGGGGAGGACGTGAAGGTTACATGAGCTTGCTCAATACCAACATGAAACGTGAAAAACAACACATGGGTATTATGTTGACCAAGGCCCGCGATTATGCACGTGCTAAAGGATTTAAAGGCGTATTCCTGATTGAACCAAAACCAATGGAACCAATGAAACATCAATATGATGTTGATACGGAAACTGTGATTGGCTTCTTGAAAGAATACGGACTTGAAAATGATTTCAAGATCAATATTGAAGTAAACCACGCTACATTGGCAGGTCATACCTTCGAACACGAATTACAATGTGCAGTGGATGCCGGTATGCTTGGTGCTATCGACGCTAACCGCGGTGATGTTCAAAACGGTTGGGATACAGACCAATTCCCAATTGATATTTATGAACTGACTCAGGCTATGTTGGTTATTCTTCAAGGCGGTGGTATGCAAGGTGGTGGTACTAACTTCGATGCTAAGATCCGTCGTAACTCTACCGACTTGGATGATTTATTCATTGCTCATATCTCAGGTATGGATGTAATGGCTCGTGCTTTGGAAGCAGCAGCTGCTATCCTTGAAGAATCTCCTTATAAGAAAATGGTTGCTGACCGTTATGCTTCCTATGATGCTGGAAAAGGTAAAGAATTTGAAGAAGGAAAATTGTCTTTTGAAGAAGTCGTTGCTTATGCTAAATCAAATGGAGAACCAAAACAGATTAGCGGCAAACAAGAACTTTACGAAGCAATTGTAAATATGTATATCTAATCAGAAGTAAGAGGTAAGAAGGTGAAGGCGAGTAAATTGCTTGATTTAACTTCTTACCTCTTATCTCTTGCCTCTTACCTCTAAATTAAATAATATGAACACGCAAAGCGGAAGTAAAATCTATATTTTCGGTATTACATTAGTAGCTACCTTGGGTGGTTTACTATTCGGATACGACACAGCCGTTATTTCGGGTGCTGTCGATTCATTGAAGACATTTTTTCATCTGAATGAAGCTACTTTTGGCACTATGGCGACATTCTATCATGGAGCTACAGTTTCGAGCGCACTGATCGGTTGTATTGTAGGTAGTGCATTCTCAGGTATTTTTGCAGAGAAATTAGGACGTAAAAATTCATTATTTCTTGCTTCTATATTATTCTTCATTTCGGCGTGTGGTGCTGCCCGACCTGAATTCTTTTTCTTTCATAAAGGGGATGGTTCAATTCCCGTTCTGATAGCATTCAATCTTTACCGTGTTATTGGTGGTATCGGTGTAGGATTGGCTTCTGCTATCTGTCCTATGTATATTGCTGAAATTGCTCCGGCAGAGATTCGTGGTAAACTGGTTTCATGGAATCAATTTGCTATTATTTTTGGTATGCTCATAGTCTATTTTGTAAACTATTTTATTACTAAAGGTCAATCACAGGAATGGATCGATGCAGCAGGATGGCGTTATATGTTTGCTTCTAATGCTGTACCGGCAGTTTTGTTTGGGTTATTACTATTCTTTGTTCCGGAAACGCCACGCCACCTTGCATTGATAGGTCGTGAAGAAAAAGCCTTATTTATTTTGGGTAAAATTAATGGCTCAACAAAAGCCAAAGAAATTCTTCAAGATATTAAAGATTCGGCTCACGAAAAGGTGGAGAAAGTATTGGCTTATGGTTGGAAAGTGTTGATAATAGGTGTCCTTTTGTCTGTTTTCCAACAAGCTGTTGGTATTAATGTAGTGCTTTATTATGCTCCGACTATTTTTAAAGGTCTTGGATTTGGAACAGGTGCTGCCATGTATCAAACGGTTATCATGGGATTTATTAATATCGTATTTACCTTAGTAGCCATCTTTACAGTTGATAAATTCGGACGTAAGCCATTGTTGATAATAGGCTCGATAGGAATGACGATTGGTATGTTTGCTATTGGTTTGTTGGCTCACCTTCAAATAATAGGCATAAGCACGCTGATATTCATCGTAATCTATTCGGCTTCATTTATGATGTCATGGGGACCAATTTGTTGGGTACTTATTTCAGAGATATTCCCTAACACTATTCGTGGAAAAGCTGTGGCTATCGCTGTAGCAGCCCAATGGATTTCGAACTTTATTGTATCTTCCAGTTTCCCTGCACTTCAATCCATTAGCATGACATTTACTTATTGCCTGTATGGCGTAATGAGTATATTATCGGCTCTCTTTGTTTGGAAAATGGTTCCCGAAACCAAAGGAAAGACATTGGAAGATATGACTAAACTTTGGAGGAAGTAATTCTATTTATTCAACCACTTGAATAAGTGATAAGATAATTATATTTTAAAAGCGTCATAAAATTCATTTTGAGAATTTTATGACGCTTTTTTTGTTTGGTATTTTGTCTTTTTAAAGATAAAATACCAAAGGCCAATATCGTTTCAGGAACTAAGTAATATTGTTGGATATTAATTTAAACTTTAAATCAATGTCCGTTTATCTAAGAATTCCTGAAATGTTTCTTTATAGGAGTCCGAAACGGGAATATGTGTTTTACCAAAAATGATGCGATTGTGCTCTATTACCTTTATTTTGTCTTTGCGTACAATAAATGACCTGTGAACCCGCATGAATAAATGCTCGGGCAGCATTTCTTCCATGGCTTTCATGGTAATGTGAGATACGATAGGTTGCTCTTCCCCTTCCTGAAAAATTTTCAAATAATCCTTTAGCCCTTCTATGTATTGAATCTTCATAAGTTGTATTTGTATGAGCCGATAGTCCGCTTTGACATAAATACAATCTTTTTCGATTTTACCTAAATCAGCAGTTGCTTTTTCATTCAACTGATGCCATTGAAGCGCTTTGTTTGCAGCTTGTAGAAAGTCAGAATAGCTGAAAGGTTTTAACAGGTATTCAAGAGCATTCACTTTATAACTTTCCAATGCGTAATTTTCAAAAGCAGTGGTAAATATAATTCTCGATTTTTCAGGAACTAACCGTGCAAATTCCATACCGTTTAATTCCGCCATTTGAATATCAAGAAACAGAACATCCGGTGGAGTTTGTCGCACTGATTCTATGGCGGCAACAGCCGATGAAAATTTACCTGTCTGTTTTAAAAATGGCGTTTTACTTACGTAAATTTCAAGTAATCCAAGAGCTAATGGCTCGTCGTCTATAATAAAACAAGTTAACATCATAGTAAGTCCGCATTTTTAAGTGGAATGATAAGTTCTGCTACAAATGTATCACCAACTTTTTCTGTCCGCAAAATGTGTTGGTGCGGATAAAGTATCTCCAATCGCCGACGGAGATTCTCCAGTCCTATACCTGAACCGCTTTGATCGGATTCATTCTTTGGAAAATAGCTGTTTATAATTTTGCAGTTTAGTTGTTTGTCGTTATTGCGATGAATATCAATGTCAATAAACGAGTGTTGTATAGGGCTAATGCCATGTTTAAAGGCATTTTCAATAAGGGTAATAAACAGAAGAGGAGCCACCTTTTTTTCTTTTTCCGGTATGTCAATATCTATTGTCATATCCACATCCGGGTTGAGCCGGATACGCATCAACTCAACATAATTACTTATGAAATTAAGTTCCCGCCCCAACGGTACAAAGTTCCCATTATTTTCATATAACACATACCTGAGCAGTTTGCTAAGTTCAAGCATCGAATTCTGAGCTTTCTCGGGACTAATTGCAATCTGGGCATAGATATTATTAAGGGTATTAAACAAAAAATGAGGATTTAGTTGTTGTCTGAGATTTTTCAGTTCGGCTTCAGTCCGTTCATTTTGTTCTTCCTGTCTCTCAGCTTCAGTCCTATACCACTTACCGGTCATTTTGATGGTAACGCTCAGCGCAGCAGCAATAAGTAATGATATGATGTCCCATAATAAGAATGAGATTCCACTTGGTAACATTCCGGGGCCGGGATGGAATTTTGTATTATGGGGCATTGGTGGCATGTTGCTTACCTGCCAAAAGTGAACAATAAGACTTATTGTTAAAATTAGCAAAAAGTTATACAATAAAAATTTACTTGTTTTTCTATGGAAGAGGAACTTCTCTGTCAGTACAAAATAATTCAGGTAAAAAACAGTCATTAGTGGTAAAACTGTTGCAGAATGATGCAACACACTATCCATGATGTTAAAGTTGGGATATTTCCAGAAAATCAGGAATGGAAATCCGAAGAATAGTCCCCATGCTGTAATGTGAATAAGCAGTTGAAGGATATTACTATTTTGAGTCTGTTTCATTGTCAGGCAAAGATAAATAATTGTTTTGAGATTCTTTGTTTGAAATATTAGGTCGTGAGAAATAAAGAATGTTGTATTCTTTTATAATTAAATTCTTTATCGAATTTTATGTCTTTGTAGTGTGGCTTGGGAGTATTATTCCTTTTATTGCCAAAAAAGGAGCACTGCTGTGCAGTTAATTCAAGTGTCCGGCACAGCAAGCCGTTATAATGAAATATTTTAGAACATGACAAAAAACCAGTTTTATAACTACTAGACACAAAATGAATATATTACATACAGTAAAAATATCACCAAGAAAGAATCACAAAAGTTAAGCTTAAATTCTACCAAAGTCAATATTAAGTGCACATAAGCACCTTCGGTTTCGAATATTAAATTTTAAATGCCTTTAGTATTTTTGCCTTTTGTGACTTTTGAGGTGAGGCTTTTTATAAGTCACTCAATATAACTCTATTTTTTAATTATTGCTTTCTTTGTCAGGTACTTAGTAAAAATATATAAATTAAGCTTGAAACCAGCAATTTATTTTCTACTATTACATTTAATACTTTATGTTGCCTAAGTAAAGTGTCTGGTAGAATACGTGAATTAATAAGAAATCAACTCAAAGAATCCTTTACAATTCTTTGAGTCGATTTTATTAAAACTATGGCCTGCCATTTCCAGCACCTGGATAGGGCATACCTCCACCTGGCATAGGCATACCTCCGCCTGGCATACTTCCGCCTTTAGAGGGGCCTGGTCCGAAACGCTGAAAATTGGCTGCCGGGTTTGTTGCTCCTTTAAACTTGTTGATTTTGTATGTGAAACTTAACATGACGTATGTAGGAAGTGTATTATAATTGGTGTATTGTATATAATTGTCTCCGATTGACTGAATAATATTTTTCTGTTGGTGTAGTATATCCACAACTTTTATTGCCACTACACCTAAATTATTGAAAACTGTTTTATCAATTGATCCATTCCATATCAACTGCTTTTGGGCACTTGATGAATATCCTTGTTGTGTGGTATAATTTATATCGCTCCCAATGTTTATATTGTAAGGCAAGTGTAACATCACATTTCCACCCCCACTCCAATCTTTAGTGATGGCTACTACAGGATTCAGGTTATTCAATGTATTGGAATACCTGAAACTGCCACGAAATCCAACTTCAAATGAGTTGTTGGTGAAGGTCAATGAGATCATCTCACCTCCATTGTATCTGCGCGTACTACTTAAATTGCCGAGTGGGATGCTTTCTGAATCGAAGGTGTTTGCATCTAAACCGCGGGAAGAATAGCCATAAACTTGGTTAAGTCCTACAGATGTATTTGTGTTAAAATGCAGTCGTTTCTGAATTAATGGGATATTAAACATAAAGTTACCGTTAATACTGTAAGGAGCTTGTGGAGAATTCACCGTTTGACTGTATTGCTTCCCGGTCGTGTCATATATGCTGTTCATTACCATGGCATTCCGGGTGGTCTGAGCATTCACAAAAGCGTTGAATGAAGCAAAAGTGCTATCGTTGAAAGTCGAGATCATCACTCGTAAATTATTGCTGAAATCAGGATTTAAATTAGGATTTCCAATTGACACATTCATGGCGTTCGAGTTGTTCTTTACCGGTTGCAACTGGCTTACACTTGGTTGGTCCGTCTGACCCCGATAATCAATACGAATAAATTTCTTTCTCCCTAAATTATATTGGAAACGAGCAGTTGGGGAAAAATTGAACACTTTGTTGCTTACATCGTTATCTGACCCGTTAAAATATTTTGTATCACTGTTAATCTGAGAAGGATTGCCTGTCACTCCTAATGTGAAATTGAAAACTTTTTCCACATGTTGGTAGTTCAATTCAAGGGTCTCATTGTAAAAATTATTTGTAAAACTATTACTGTAAATAGAGTCTTGTTTCGTGTACTTTCCTAGTGGGTCTTTATTATACTGGTTTTTATCTGAAGTATTATATGTATTCGAAAATGAAACTGAAGTTTCAAGGAAGTTCTTTAAATTCCAGAGTGGCTCAACAAATGACAGTTTCAAACTCGCATTGTAGGCATTGGAATTGTTTAATGTGTGTTGATCAATAATGGTTGAATCGGATAAAACTTTGTTCTTCGAATAGTTAAAGCTTTCGTTGTCGGTCTGGGATAATGATGTTTGTAGATTTGCAGTGAAAGTTCGTCCTGCTTTTGAGTTAAATTTATGACTGAATATTACACCTAACGAACCCGTAAGCGAAGTCCCATTACCAATATTTGATGTGTTACCCAAGCTTGTCCCTACGGAGTTGGTCTGGTTTGTATAATTGTTCAGACTGTTGGAAAATGATCGGTTATAATTGATATTTGGTTGAAATAAGAATGTATTCAATGTATCGGGCTTCCATTCAATTTCTGCACGCATATTGGCAGAATAATTCTCGGTATGAGACTTTGATGCCGATTTATTAATATAAGTTGACTCGGTTAAATAACTTTCTTTTTCAGTATTGGTTATCGATTCGTTCGAAGTGTGGTTGAATGAACCATAACCTCCTATCTTCAACTTTGTATTTACAATCGCATTTTCGTTATATCCGATATTTTGCGTAGACATAATGCCATTGTTACCGCCGAAGCCTCCAGGTCCCCCGGGTCCTCCGAAACTACGGGTCGTATTAGCATTATTTCCACCTGCTATTATGGTTGATTGGTTATTGCCATCCATCGTATTTAAAAACAGATTGCCATCGTATCGTACATCATCGTTTAAATCCAATCCGACACCACCCATGATATTCCCAAAAGTTCCTTTAAGACGATTTGGTTTGAAAGTCAAGTTGATAATATGTTCTGTGTCATTGTCTTCAAAACCGGTTAGTTTTGCCATATCCGATTTCTGATCATAAACCTGTACTTTGTCAATCGATTCTGCAGGAATATTTTTTGTAGCCATTGCCATGTCCGTATCAAAGAATTTTTTGCCATTTACACGAATCTTTGTGATTGACTGGCCGTTTACCGTGATTTTCCCATCACTGCCAACTTCCACGCCGGGAAGACGTTTCAGCAAATCTTCTACAACTGCATTCTGAACGGTTTTAAATGCAGTGGCATTGAACTCGGAAGTGTCGCCTTTTACAACCATTTGGGCTGTATTTCCGGTCACTTCCACACTGGCAAGCATATGGGTATTTTCCTTTAAATGGATATTTTTTAAAATCAAATCACTATTCCCGATTGTCAGGTTTTGGCGATAGTTGACATATCCAACCATACTGACTACTAAGATATAATTTCCGGGTTTTACTTTTTTGATAATAAAATTACCTTTTAAATCCGTTTGAGCTCCTTGAACAAAGGTAGAGTCCGGTGAATGCAAAATCCGAATAGCTCCCATTTCAATGGGTAAATCATTTTTACCGTCGAAAACCATTGCTTGAATGCTGTGCTGGGCATAAGTAGATAAACTTGTGAGTAAGAAGAGAGAGATGAGCACAAGAAGTTGTTTCATTATTTTATTTTTTTTTGATAAAGTTATTTTTACGGTAATAAAATAATGTTCTATTATTCATAACGTATGGCTTCAATAGGATCAAGTTCTGAGGCTTTCTTGGCGGGATACCAACCGAAGAATACTCCGGTAATAGTACAAACTAAAAAGGATAAGAATACAGAATATGGCTGTATGGAAATAGGCCAGGAGAATCCGAATTTTACCAGAAACGAAGCACCCATGCCCAAAAGTATACCTATAATTCCACCGGTGAAACTGATAAGAATTGCTTCAATCAGAAATTGGGACAAGATATCACTGCCTTTCGCTCCGATGGACATACGCAAACCGATTTCTCGCGTACGTTCGGTAACGGAGACATACATGATATTCATGATGCCGATACCGCCGACTAATAATGATATCCCGGCAATACAAGCTAGTAAAATAGTCATCATGTCTGTTGTGGAAGTAAGCATGGTGCTTAGTT
>Ga0302170_10000684_pt1 | contig 13453 bp, 10 predicted proteins | sample I_Fen_N2_1_FD_193492 | JGI IMG/M metagenome (GOLD analysis project Ga0302170, IMG submission 193492) | Peat permafrost microbial communities from Stordalen Mire near Abisko, Sweden - I_Fen_N2_1 | ecosystem: Environmental > Terrestrial > Soil > Wetlands > Permafrost | place: Sweden: Abisko...
GTTTTTAGAGTCATTTATCACCTTTTTTAGCTTTGGAAGTATCTAAGTAGGACGAACAATTAAATGTCGTATATTCATTCGTGACAATTCATATTCCCACAAATTATTTCTCGAATTAATTTGTGGAAATTCGTGTAATTCCTGGTTTTAAATAATCATTAAACCACGAATTGCACAAATTTACACGAAAGTGGAAGAATCAAAAAATACGACATTATATATTTTCAATTACTTATACACTGAAGGATGAAAGCAATAGTATATGTGGCAAATTCTTCACCAGTGTTGGTAATCTACTCAATAATGCTCTACAATCATTATAACTGACATTATTTTCTAAAGTACAATGATTGCGCCGGGTCAATCTGAAATTCCGATCACTATCTTATTTTCATACAATCCGTCCGCCAGCTCACTAAGTTCAACCACCAAACTATGTTTAAAGTCCTTTGATATTAAACACATTCTATTAAGAGATAGGCCAATATTGAGTTTATAATCAAATTCTCGTTACAATTTCTCCGGTATCCAAGGATGCTCGAGTATTCATCCTCTAAAATTGTCAATCATTCAGGGATGCTCAGGTATTCATCCTATAAAATCATCAATCATCCAAGGATGCTCGAGCATTCATCCTCTAAAATGGTCAATCATCCAAGAATGATGGTATTTTCTAGCCTAGGTTTATTTAAAGGTCATCCAATATCAAAGCACAGAAAAGGCTATCCGGTTTACCGAATAGCCTTTCAAAATAAGAACAAGTTAGAAATTACATTGCTTTAATTTCTTTATTAATAGCTTCAAATTCAGCATCCATTTTCAGGCGATAGTACAAAATCTTAAGTGTTTTTTTGTAATCAATTTCTTTTGGATTCATTTCTGAAGCTTTCTTGAAGAAAGGAACTGATTCTTTAAACACGCCGTCAACCTTCTTCATTTCTGCATTATAGGCCTTTACGTCTTTAATTTTATTAGCTTCTTCAGCCATTTTTACAGCTTTATTGTAATGCAAACGACCTTTAGCAGCGTAAGCATCAGCCATTGTTGGATCAAGCTGTATTGATTTATCTAAAGCTGCTAAAGCTGCGTCGAAATTATTATTGGCTTCTTCCAAGTTACCCTTTACATAGTAATATTGACCCATAGTAGGTTCTTTTTCAATAGCTGCATTCAGGTAAACCAACGCTTCGTTTATTTTCTTTGAGTAGATATAGTAGTTAATCAGATTCTGCATAAACCACATATCAGATGGAAACTTATTAACAGCTTCCTTTAATGTATTTACAGCATTTGTCGAATCCTTTTTGTTCATATATTGCTCGTAGAGCGATTGATAAACTGCTTTCGTTTCGTATTTCTTCGTTTTCAATGTTTCAAATAAGCTAATTGCTTTATCTGTCATTTTCGCATTAATAGCAGAAATACCGGCATAATAAGTAATCATATCATAAGTAGAATCCATCTTTATCTCATTATTCATAAGAGGAAGTTTGGGGATTTCCAAAAATACTCCAAAGGTATTATAAGCTCCCACAAAATCCTTCTTCTCAAACTGATAAGCTCCGTAAGAGATAAGGTGCTGTTGAGTTTTATAATAATCAGTAAATTTTGCTTTGATGTCCTTTGTATATTTAGGCTTAACTTTACCTTTCGCATCAGGCAATTGATCCAGCTTATCTGCCTGTAGGAAATAATTGTATGATTCCAACAAAGCCTTTCCTTTAGCAACTGTATCAATACGCATTCTAAGCAATGCTTTTTTATAAGCAGCATCACTTTCTGAGTAGCCAATCAATCCGGCTACATACCACGTCTCTGCCAGATTTTTTGTTGTAGAATCCTGTAATGCCAATTTTATGGCTTCACGCGCTCCGGCATAATCCGGATTGTCCATTAAAGCTTTATTCTTTGCCTTAGAAACATTTGCTTTTTGGGCATAGGAGAAAGTAAAGCTTATTACCAAAAATAACGATAAAATAAGTTTTTTCATGATGACTTGAGTTTTTTATTAGCTATTATATTGTACACCGTTACACAATTTGTATAACGGTGTAAGTTGTTTATTATTCTTCCACTTGTTCTTCAGTTTCGGCCTGAATATCAGTCTCGTTTTCACCTACCACAGCATCTGTTACCGGAACTTCCGATACTTCGGTTTCTTCAACGATTTCTTCTTCGTTTTCAGAAAGCACCTTACATACCGAAGCTATCTCATCGTTTCGTTTTTCCAGGTTTATCAACCTAACTCCTTGAGTGGCACGTCCCATAACCCTGAAATCAGCTACTTTAAGTCGAATAGTGATACCTGATTTATTGATAATCATCAGGTCATTATCGTCAGTAACGTTTTTGATTGTAACCAGTTTTCCTGTTTTATCGGTAATATTCATGGTTTTCACACCTTTTCCACCCCGATTGGTAACACGGTATACAGGAATGGTTTCACCATTTTCGTCTAGCAAAAGATTACCTTCATCATCCACTTCGTCCAGAAGCGTACGCTTTCCATAGCCTTGTTGCGAAACAACCATAATGTTTTCATTATCTTCTTTGTTTACACAAATCATGCCTACCAATTCATCTTGTCCATCCTCGTCAAGCGCCATACCCCGTACTCCGGTAGCTGTACGACCCATTTCACGTACTTTTGACTCATGGAAACGGATTGCACGACCATTACGGTTAGCCATCAACACTTCCGAATTTCCATCCGTCAGACGAACTTGTATTACCTGATCATCTTCTCTGATAGTGATTGCATTCACACCATTCTGACGTGGACGAGAATAAGCTTCGAGCGAAGTCTTCTTGATTACACCATTTTTAGTAGCGAAAATCAAGTAGTGAGATTTGGTATATTCAGGATCATTCAGACCTTTGACACGGATAAAGGCATTAACTTTATCATCACCATCGATGTTAAGCATATTCTGAATAGCACGTCCTTTTGAATTTTTGCTTCCTTCAGGAATATCGTATACTTTCAGCCAGTAACATTTACCTTTAGAGGTAAAGAATAACATGGTGTTATGCATCGAAGCTGGATAAATATATTCAATAAAGTCTTCGTCACGCGAATCGCTTCCTTTTGAACCAACACCACCACGGCCCTGAGCCCTGAATTCGGTCAAAGCAGTACGTTTAATGTATCCCAGGTGAGAGATAGTGATAATCATTTCATCATCAGCATAGAAATCTTCAGGATTGAATTCTTCAGAAGAATAAACAATTTGTGTACGACGAGCGTCGCCATATTTTGCTTTCACTTCCAACAATTCATCTTTTATGATTTGCATCCGGAGTTCAATTTTTTCAAGAATCTCTTTCAGGCTGGCAATTAACTTCATTACCTCTTCGTATTCAGCACGAAGTTTGTCCTGTTCCATGCCGGTAAGCTGACGCAAACGCATCTCTACAATAGCACGGGATTGTATTTCGGATAATCCGAAGCGTTCCATTAAGCGGGTCCTTGCTTCATCGGGAGTTTTGGAGTCACGAATAATTTGAATAGCTTCATCCAGATTATCCAGAATTATCATAAAACCTTCCAATAAATGAGCACGTTTTTCAGCTTCACCAAGCTCGTATTTTGTACGACGTATAACTACTTCATGACGATGTTCTACGAAATAATGAATCAGATCTTTCACGTTCAACATACGTGGACGACCATGTACCAATGCAATGTTGTTTACGCTGAAAGATGATTGTAAAGCAGTGTACTTAAACAACTTGTTCAACACAACGCTCGAATTGGCATCACGTTTAATATCCACCACGATACGCATACCCTCACGGTCAGATTCATCGTTGATATGCGCAATACCTTCTACCTTTTTATCTTCAACCAAAGCTACTACAGCCTTGATTAACTCCACTTTGTTTACCTGATAAGGTATCTCGTTGATAATGATTTTTTCGCGCCCCTGTGCATCTGTTTCAATCTCTACTTTTGAACGTACAACAATACGTCCACGTCCTGTTTCGAATGCTTCTTTTACTCCGGCATAACCGTAGATAATACCACCGGTTGGAAAATCGGGAGCTTTGATATATTTTAAAATTTCCGAAATTTCAATGTCATTATTATCAATATAAGCAATAGTTGCATCAACTACCTCGCTCAAATTATGAGGAGCCATATTGGTAGCCATACCAACGGCAATACCTGAAGATCCGTTAACTAATAAGTTAGGAATACGACTTGGCAAAACGGTAGGCTCTTTCAGCGTATCATCAAAGTTCAACTGAAAATCAACCGTGTCTTTGTTTATGTCAATCAACATATCTTCAGACAATTTGCGCAAACGTGCTTCCGTATAACGCATTGCAGCGGGACTATCACCATCTACCGAACCAAAGTTACCCTGTCCGTCAACCAAAGGATAACGCATAGACCAGTGCTGAGCCATGCGAACCAATGTTCCATAAATGGAAGAATCACCATGCGGGTGGTATTTACCCATTACTTCCCCAACAATTCTTGCAGATTTTTTATAGGGTTTATCGGAGTTATTTCCCAATTCGTTCATCCCAAATAAAACTCGGCGGTGAACCGGTTTAAAACCATCTCGCACATCAGGTAATGCACGGGATACAATCACCGACATGGAATAATCGATGTACGAAGACTTCATCTCTTCGTCAATGTTTACCTTAATAATTCTGTCTTGATCAATCATCTATTTTTTAATTTTATTTCTATCTAAAAAATCGTACTAAAGTACTACTTTTAATTGAATTAGGCAAGTCTTTTACTAAAAAATTACGCACCAAAAAACCACAAATCAGCACACTCCGCATCACTTTAAAATACTTTATAAATCAACTTATTACACGTTCAGAGCAGGATTGAATTGCATCAGAAATCAGTCCAGCTCACCACCAGCCACAAAGCAGTCTTTAAAGTCATCTGTTTTTGGGGGTATTGATTCAAAAATTCCATAAACCGACGAGCCGGAACCCGACATGGAAGCGTATAACGCACCTGCATCATATAGCTGATTTTTTATACTTTTTATTTCGGGATGACTAGCAAAAACAGATTTTTCGAAATCGTTTTTTATTACATTCTTCCATTCGGAAATTGGTTTGTAAATAAGCTCCGAAAGAGATATTTCTGGTTTTTGTGGCTCTATCATCGAATACGCCACCGGTGTTGAAACATGTATGTCCGGCTTTACCAACAAAAGGAAATAACCTTTCAAAGATAACTTTATCGGCGTAAAGATATTGCCTATACCTGTAGCAAAAACCGGTTTATTTTTTATAAACACCGGACAATCCGCCCCAAGCTTTGCAGCTATTTTTTCCAGTCTCCCGGGTGTAATTTTAAGCTGAAACATTTCATTAAGCGTCTTCAACATAAAAGCTGCATCGGACGAACCGCCACCCAGACCTGCTCCGAAGGGTATTTGCTTAATCAACGAAATATCTATGGGTGGAAACTGATATCCTGAACGCAAAAGATGATAAGCTTTTACAATCAGATTATCTTCCGGATCACCGTCAATCAGAATGCCCGAAGAAGAAAAGCTGTAATCGGTACATGTTTCTGAAACTTCAACCTGAAGAACATCCGACAAACCGATAGGATAAAAAATCGTTTCGATATTATGATAGCCGTCAGGACGTTTTTCAACAACATTGAGTCCCAGATTTATTTTCGCATTTGGATATGTAAGCATTTGGATAATGAGTATAAATGTCGGATAAATTTTTGAGTAAACATAATTCAAAGATAAACATTTTTTATCATTCCAAGGATAAATATTGCAGGATAATTTGAGCTTACATGTGAATAAGTTGTTGAAAAAATAAATATCAAACTATCGAAAATCTTTAGTACTTTTGAAACTCACAAAAACAAATTTCCAAACGAGTAACTTTACCTATCAAAATGGCTGAAAAACGCAATTATAGCAAAAAACCTACAACACCTACTCCAATTCCCGCTAACGAATTTGGCAAACTTCCACCACAGGCTCCTGAACTTGAAGAGGCTGTTTTGGGAGCAATAATGATTGAAAAAGATGCTTATTCTCTCATTTCTGAAATTCTGAAGCCCGAATGTTTTTACAAAGTAGCGCATCAAAAGATTTATGAGGCTATAACTACTTTGGCCATGCAGCAGGAGCCTATTGATATGCACACGGTTACCGAGCAATTGCGAAAAAACGGAAATATCGACGAGGTAGGCGGACCATATTACATTACACTGCTTACAGCCAAAGTTTCGTCTGCGGCTCACCTTGAATATCACGCACGTATTATTACGCAGAAGTTTCTTGCCAGAGAGCTGATACGTATTTCTACCGAAATACAAACCAAAGCCTTTGATGACAAATCGGATGTGGATGACTTAATGCAGGAAGCAGAAGGAATGCTTTTTGAAGTATCGCAGCGCAATCTGAAAAAAGACGTTACGCAGATCAATCCGGTTATAGAAGAAGCCATACACCGTATGCAGGCAGCAGCCGAGAAACAAGGTGCCAGTGGCGTGGCTACAGGCTTCCATAGCCTCGATAAGATAACATCAGGTTGGCAAAAATCCGATTTGATTATCATTGCAGCACGTCCGGCGATGGGAAAAACAGCTTTTGTACTCTCGATGGCTAAAAACATGGGAGTAGATTATAATCAACCGGTTGCTCTGTTCTCGCTCGAAATGTCCAACGTTCAGTTGGTAAACCGTTTGATAATGAACGTATGCGAACTGGAAGGTGAGAAGGTAAAAAACGGACAACTGGACAAAGAAGAATGGAACAAACTGGATAAAGACATAAAAGAACTGATTGATGCTCCCATTTATGTGGACGATACACCCAGTTTATCCGTTTTTGAACTGCGAAGTAAAGCACGTCGGTTGGTAAAGGAGCATAAAGTACAATGTCTGATTATTGACTACCTGCAACTTATGAACGCCAGCGGTATGAGTTTCGGTAGCCGTGAGCAAGAAGTAAGTATTATTTCCCGTTCGCTTAAAGGGCTGGCAAAAGAACTTGATATTCCAATCATTGCACTTTCGCAGCTCAATCGTGGCGTAGAAGGTCGCTCTGGTTTGGAAGGAAAACGTCCTCAACTATCGGATTTACGTGAATCCGGTGCTATCGAGCAAGATGCCGACATGGTTTGCTTTATCCACCGACCTGAGTACTATCATCTGACCGAAGATGCTCAGGGAAACTCACTTTTGGGAATTGCCGAAATCATTATTGCTAAACACCGTAATGGTGCAACAGGTGATGTTCAATTGAAATTTAAAGGAGCATACGCTAAATTCATGAATAAAGATGACAGAGACAAGGATGACAATCCTTTCAATGCAGGTTATCAGGTTATTTCATCCAAAATGAATGAACCAGCCGGAACTAATTTCTATGGAGATGGTGTTTTAAGTACTCCGCCGGCTTCCAATCCTTTACTTGGAGGTGGACGAAACGATGAAGTTCCGTTCTAAAAAGTTTAATACTAATCTACAAAAAAACTGCTGTAAGAATCATTCTCTTTACAGCAGTTTTCTTTGTATTTCATCTCTCTATTAGCAGCGATTTTTATACCGCATTAAACTCATGCTTCTTTCGGATTATGTTTATACCTGAATAATACGGTAAATAGAACAGCCACCACCAATGCATATCCTGCAAAAGAATACCAGATTCCGGGCCAGTCTTTAGCATGTGTTATCGGATTTTCAAACCATTTAGCAATAACGAATCCGGCAATAATATTACCCAATACCGCACCTACCCCATTGGTCATAAGCATAAAAACTCCCTGGGCAGACGATTGTATCGAAGAATCGGTATTCTTCTCTACAAATAATGCTCCTGATATATTGAAAAAATCAAAGGCCATCCCATAAATAATGCACGAAGAAACTATCAACGCGAAACCGCTGTTGGTATTTCCAGCCAAACCAAACAAGCCAAAACGCAATACCCAGGCTAACATACTGAGCAACATCACATTTTTGATACCAAGCCTCTTCATAAAGAAAGGAATAGCCAAAATAAAAAGTGTTTCGGAAATCTGAGAAATGGACAATATTATGGTTGAGAAATTATTAATTATACCTCCTTTAGGGAATACATCTGCATCCTGCAGGAAACTGTCGCCGTAAGCATTTGTCAGTTGAAGTGCAGCCCCTAACATTAAACTAAAGACAAAGAACAGCACCATCTTTTTCTGTTTAAACAATACAAAAGCTTCTAATCCTAACTTTTGCACCAACGTTTTGGCAGCAAGACTTTTTGGCTCTTTCTTAACAACAGGCAAAAATATGAACGAGAAAAGAGACAGCGCAAATGCCATTATTGCCGCTATGAAAAAAGACACTTTTATGCTTTGCCCAAAGCCCCACTCTTTGGTAAACAGATTGGTAATCCACATGGCTACGATAAAGCCTACTGTGCCCCAAACCCTTATGGGAGGAAAATATGTAGTTGGATCTTTCCCCTCGTTTTTCAACACATTGAAACCTATCGAATTATTAAGACCGATAGTCGGCATATAGAAACTCATAGCTACGAACAAAACCCAGAAAAATGGCATCGGCGCATCAATAAGTGGCAGAAAACACATCGTCGCTCCGAACAGCAAGTGCAAGATAGCATAAACGTACTTAGCCTGCCATTTGTCGGCAATAATACCAAATAAAGTAGGCATTATCAACGATGCAAATCCCATGGTAGAAAAAACCAATCCGAATTCAGCTCCATTCCATTGTTTTTCAACAAAGCCGTAATGTCCCAAGGTCATCATCCATGCTCCCCATACGAAGAACTGAAGAAAATTCATTATAATCAAACGAAACTTTAAATCCATGATTTCTTGCTTTACTTTATTTGTTTATGGTTTTGAAATAATAACTGCGCGGTTTACTTTAAGCTGGAGTGTCGTTTAATTGCATCGCGTATAGTGACAGCCAATTCATACTTTTCTTTATTTATAGCCATTTCAAGCATTTCTTCCAATGCTGTCAACGGTAACAAATCCAAATCTTCGTCGGTTAAGTTTTCATTATTTTCAGGTAAATTTACCTTTTTTACTTCTTCCTCCACGTGTGGTTCTACCTCAGTTCCAACAATATTCAGAATTTCCGGTTTAATGTATATCGGACAGTCCGAACGAACCGCCAACGCCACAGCATCCGAAGTGCGGGCGTCTATAATCAGAACGTTATCATCTTTTTTGATATAAAGTTCTGAATAAAACACATCATTCACCATATCATAGATCAAAACTTTCTGCAATTCGGCCTCAAACACCCCGAGCAAACTCTTGATTAAGTCATGAGTTAGAGGTCTGGGGGATTTTTTGTTATTCATCTTTAATGCAATAGATTGTGCCTCCGGTTCGCCGATCATCACCGAAAACCGCCGGTTACCAAACTCTTCGCTCAACACCAGCCCATAAGTTCCCACAACTGTTTGATTGTAAACCAAACCTGTAATTGTCAACTTTATATCAGAATCCATATTTATTCAATTAGTAATTAAAGGATTATACTTGACAGCCGTATCCTTATTTTTTCAACATCAAAGCACTACTGCACTTATTTTAACGGGCAACAAATATACAGATATTTTTAAAAGGACAATTCATAAATTAAATAAAACTTTGGTATAAAGGAGATAAATGATTTTTATACTCGAAAACGGAAGTTACCCGAATATATTGGGATATTCATTTCTTTGATGTACTTTTGTTGAGCAAATTATAAAATTCGATGTTCAAAAAATCAAATATACTTATCAGAAACAAGCGGGCTACTTTCGATTATGAAATACTCGACAGGTATCTGGCTGGAATTCAACTATACGGAACTGAAATAAAATCCATCCGGGATGGAAAAGCCAGTTTGAGCGACACGTATTGCACCTTTATCAACAATGAATTGTGGGTAAGAAACATGCATATTGCCACCTATTTTTTTGGCACTTACAATAATCACGACGTGCGCAGAGACCGCAAGCTACTGCTGACCAAAAGAGAATTAAACAAACTCATTCGGGGCACCAAGGAAACCGGCAACACGATCATTCCCACTAAACTGTTTATAAACGACAAAGGATTGGCCAAACTGGAAATAGGACTTGGCAAAGGAAAGAAAACTTACGACAAACGTCAGACTCTGAAAGAGAAAGAAGATAAACGAAGCATAGACAGAGCCATGAAGGCATAAAAAAAGAGCAAATTATTTCGCTCTTTTTTTATGTTCCGACTTATGTTGTTTTGAATACAAAAACCGCTTAATCTTCTGAGAAGCCGTTTTTTCGAAAGGCTCATCCATGATGTCAATACGATTAATCTGAGATACACGGTTCAGTTTCTCATTCAGTTCTTTCATAAAATTGGCTTTCCATGCCTTGTGCTTCTCTTTCTTGTCTTCGATAACAGATTTGAAATGATCGATAACTTTTTCAAGCTCTTCGATATCCAGCAATACCTTGGCTACCAAAAATCCATCTTCTTCCAATACAAGCGATTCTACAACCAACTTATGATTGTTGATAATCGTTTCGATATCTTCCGGGTAAATATTCTCTCCACTTGCTCCGACTATCGTATTTTTTATTCTACCCTTTATGTAAAGCCTCTTGCGTGAATCGAACCTTCCGTAATCGCCGGTTTTGAACCAACCGTCTGCGGTAAGCACTTCTGCTGTCCCTTCGGGGTTTTTATAGTAACCTTTCATCACATTGGGTCCTTTTGCCCATATCTCTCCCACCCCTTTCTTGTCGGGATTATTTAATTTAAGCTGAACGCCCGGAACCGCAAAACCTGTTGACTGCAACTTAGTTTCTTGAACACCGGCTCCTGCAAGCAAAGGAGCTGTCTCTGTTAAACCATAACCAATAGCATAGGGAAATTTACCTTCCTTCATAAAACGCTCCACACGCGAATCGAGTTTAGCACCTCCTATGCCAAAGAACTTTAGCCTGCCTCCAAAAGTCTGATAAAGTTTTTTACCGGCAATACGATGAATGATTTTACGGAAAAGTGGCGTTTTATAAATCATCCTCTTAAATCCGTTGCCAGCAAACTTACTCTGAATTTGGGTTTTATAGAGTTTCTCCATGATTAAGGGCACGGAGAGCATCATGGTAGGCCTAATTTTGGCTAAAGCCGGTAGTAATGCGGCAGCAGTGGGAGGTTTTTCCAGGTAATAAATAGATGCACCATACATAATGGGAAAAAGCATCCCGATAGAATTTTCATACGTATGCGACAGGGGAAGCAATGACAGAAACACATCGGCTTTGGATATAGACTGAAATGCATCCGATTGCATAGCTATAAAAGTAATGCTCTTGTGAGAAAGCACAACACCTTTTGATCTTCCGGTGGTGCCCGAGGTATAAATTATGGCAGCTGTATCCTCCTCTTCGACGTTGATTTTGGGGCAATCAACAGTTTTAGCTTCAACATCAGAAGGTCCGTTTAGCATAGAAAAATTATCAATCAGAATTGTTGCCTCCAGCATTGGCAATTCTAACCCTTCTATTCGCGTAAGCAACCTTTCACTGATAAACAGTGCCTTCGATTCGGAATGCAGCAATACGTTTTCTATTTCTACACGGGTAAAATCAGGCAAAACAGGAACTATAACCAGCCCCTTGGAAACTACAGCAAAGTAAGCAACCACCCAGTTGGGCATGTTGTGGCTTAACAGGGCTACTTTATCTCCTTTTCGTAAACCGAATGAATACAATAGGTTAGAGAGCTCCTCTATTTGCTGACCAAGCTCTTTGTAGGTAATAGGTTTACCATCTACGAATGAAACCGAAAGTTGGGTAGAAAAATTCTTTACAGAATAATCAATCAAAGACTGAAGCGTAAGAGGCTTGGGCTCTATTTTTTTATTCATCTGGCGTGTTTTATCTTAGCGTTTATTCTGTAGAAAAAGTCGCTCAAAGATAAAGTATATAATTGAAAAAGGTGCAGATTTTATATTTTCTTGAAGAAGTGAATATACCAGACCGGATCAGGATTTATAAAGTATAAAGATACAAGGTCTTTTGCTCAATTCAGGAAGACGTGTTTTCCATTCTTTCACCGTTTTGGTTTTGATAAATTCGGTTTCCAAAGTAATGTCGGCAGCAATACATAACCGGGTAGCAGGCTGACAAACCCGGAGGATTTCATCCAGCATCTTCATATTTCGGTAAGGCGTTTCGATAAAAATCTGAGACTGATTTTCGGAATAAGCTCTTGATTCCAGTTTTTTAAGGGCTTTGGAACGTTCATCCGGCTGAATAGGCAGATAACCTACAAAAGCAAAACTCTGCCCATTGAAACCCGACGCCATAAGCGACAACAAAATGGACGATGGACCAACCAACGGAACTACCGTAAAATTGTGCCTTTGAGCAATAGCCACCACATCGGCTCCCGGATCGGCAATGGCAGGGCAACCGGCTTCGGACAATACGCCGATATCGTTTCCGTCGAACATTGGTTTTAGAAATCCGCTCAGTTCCTCGGACGATGTATGCTGATTGAGAACATAGAAAGTCAGACTATCAATATCAATGGCAGTGTTCGATTTCTTGAGAAACCGACGGGCTGTACGCACATCTTCCACTATAAAATACCGCAAAGCTGTTACAATCCCGGTATTATACGCCGGAAGAATTCTACTAAAATCGCACTCACCCAGCGAAGTTGGAATAAGATATAAGTTTGGCATAAATTTATCGAATCTTGTTTTTTATATTTCAAATGCTCACTGCTTAAGCCTTTACAATTTCAGCAGCATAGGTTTTATCTATTTCACTGTCCTTTATGCTCTGAAATGACACTTTTATGCTCCCAGCTAACACATTAATGCTCTTAGGTGACATATTTATGCTCCCAGGTGGCACATTTATGCTCCAAGCTAACACATTTATGCTCTTAGGTGACACATTTATGCTCAAAGCTGACACATTTATGCTCGGAAGTGACGTCTTCGAACTCTTCATAGCATTCATAGAAAGCAACAAAGCACCGTACAGAACTTAATCAGCCACTTCGGCTTTCAGGTTATCAGCCTCTTCGCTCAGTATTTCCCACTCGTACACTTTCTGTTCCATTTCACGCTGTTTCTTCTGATAAAGCATAATATAGTCATTATCGGAAGCGTATTCAGGCAGTTCGAGTTGCTTAACCATATTGGCCAATTCATCTTCCAGAGCCGAAACCACTTTTTCTATTTCTTCCACTGCTTTTTCGGCTTTTCTTATTTTCCGGTTATGCTCCTTTCTGGCTTCATAAGTCATCTTGTTTTCCGAAACAGGCTTTTCTACAGCATCGCTTATGGCTTTAAGTGAAGTGGCAACTTCCAGCTCGCGCAAGGTATCCATCTTTTTGTACTGAAGAAACTCATAGATGCCTCCTAAATGTTCGCGCACCTTTTTATTGCCAAACTCATACACTTTGGTTACCAGTCCATCCAGAAATTCGCGGT
>Ga0302170_10000687_pt1 | contig 13431 bp, 12 predicted proteins | sample I_Fen_N2_1_FD_193492 | JGI IMG/M metagenome (GOLD analysis project Ga0302170, IMG submission 193492) | Peat permafrost microbial communities from Stordalen Mire near Abisko, Sweden - I_Fen_N2_1 | ecosystem: Environmental > Terrestrial > Soil > Wetlands > Permafrost | place: Sweden: Abisko...
AGCTTGGTTCATCCCTCTAATATTCATGAGAATCTTGACATATTACCTTCAGGTCCTACGCCTCCAAATCCGGCAGAATTATTCTTGCACGATCGTTTTGATGAAGTTTTTGCTTTATTACGTACCAAGTATGACTATGTGGTAGTGGATAATGTGCCGGCTTTAGTTGTTGCGGATGCAGTAACTGTGAATCGAGTAGCAGATCTTACTGTTTATGTAATACGTGAAGGGATGCTTGATAGACGCTATCTTCGTGAACTGGAAAAGTTGCATAAAGAAGGCAAATTTAAAAATATGTGTGTGCTTCTTAATGACTGTAACATGGAGAAACGCGGTTATGGTTACGGCTATGGTTACGGCTACGGCTACGGCTACGGCTACGGTTACGGTTACGGTTATACGGATACTGAGAAGAAAAAGAAGCACGATAGACTTCCTTGGCATCGTCGCTTTATCAATAAATATATTTTAGGTAGATAATCTTAATATATATAATAATAACAAACAAAGACTAAAGAAATCCCTTTTGTAAGCTATTCCTTTAGTCTTTGTTATTTTTTGCAAAAACAAAAGAAAACGAGATACTTATATAAAGTTTTCTTTCTATCTTTGTCAATATGACAGAATTAACACGAAAAAAGAAAGAAGAAGTCTTGCGAGAGAGAATTGTTTCAGTAGCATTAAAAGCTTTTCTGAAAGAAGGCATACGCGCAATAACAATGGACGATGTAGCCTCTTTGATGGGTATATCGAAACGTACACTTTATGAATTATTCCCCGATAAAGAGCAACTTGTACTTTCTTGTGTAGAGCTTCACGATATTCGGAAACGAGCCGAATCGCAGCCTGTTTATAATAAATGCGATAATGTCGTGGATGTGCTTCTTTCTTTTTACCGATTTATGGCTGAAGATTTATATTCCACGAGTCCTTTATTTTTCAAGGATATGCATCGTTATCCATCGGTTCAAAAGTTGATACGTGAGCGGCATGCAAATCATTGTAGCGAGTCGGTTGAGTTCTTAAATCGTGGAGTAGAGCAAGGGCTTTTCCGTGATGATTTGAATTTGGAAATAGCTCATGAACTATTAGATCATCAAATTCGACTTCTTATGCAAGGAGATATTTCTGAAAAATATTCGTTTCTGGAAGTCTTTGAGTCGATATTCTTCATTTTTCTTCGTGGTACGGCAACGCCTAAGGGGCAACAAATTCTTGAAAACTTCATTTTAAGTCATCGTGAAAAAAATTAGAAATAAAAATTCTAGAGAGGCTCTAGTGGACTGTTTTTGTGTAATCAAACGAAATAAGCAGTCTGTGTTTCTTCGAATCATTAGCCTGTCCTTCATGCTCTTTATGGGTCAGATCGCTTTTGTTTCCGGACAAGAAAGTAAAGATACCTTAGTTCCTCGATTGGGCCTTGTAGATGTTTCCGTTTGTAATATCCATCAATCAGCTGATTTTGAATCGCCGATGGAAACGCAGGCTTTGTTAGGAACTCCGGTTCAGATTTTAAAAACAGAACGTTGGTATCAGGTAAAGACTCCCGATGGATACGTCTCTTTTGTGCATAAAGGTGCCGTTACCGAACTTTCCGAAAGGCAGATGAAGATATGGGCAGAAGCTCCCAAAGTAGTTGTTACCTCTCACTATACATGGGTCTACTCTAAACCGACAGTTAATTCCACTCCAATAAGTGATGTGGTAAGTGGCTGCATGTTGCGTTTAGGAGACGATGAATTGGCTTCTTTTTATCAAGTTATTTATCCGGATGGACGCACGGGCTATTTGAAAAAAACCGATGGAATGGATCAAGAGGAATGGTTCGCTTCGCGTACCTCCGACGCTTCTCATCTTCAGCAAGTCGCTCTTTCGTTGACCGGAATTCCTTATTTATGGGCTGGTGCTTCGGCTAAAGGCGTTGATTGTAGCGGTTTGGTTTGGATTTCAGGTTATTTAAACGGTAAGATATTCCCTCGTAATGCTTCGCAGCAAGCCAAAATCGGTAAACGTTTCGATGCTTCAGAAGCCTCTCTCAAGCAACTTGTTCCCGGTGATTTGATGCTTTTTGGACGTGCTGCTACTGAAACAAGTTCTGAAAAGGTCATTCATATCGGTATTTATCTTGGCAAAGGAGAATTCATCCATTCACAAGGTTTTGTACATGTGAGTAGTCTTGATCCCAATTCTCCTATATTCGATTCTTTTAATCGCGATCGTTGGCTTGGAGCAGCCCATATTTACGATGAAAAGGGACAAATATTAGCACCTTCCATTGAAACCTCCCCATTTTACCGGGTGAAATAATAGACACGCTATACTGATGGATAAAAATCGTAGAAACTTTTTAAAAACAGCCGGACTGTTGACGCTTGGCGCAGCTATTGCCCCTCGCGATCTGTTGGCAACTGTTGGTAATGGTAAGCAAGGCTCGAATGCTTTTTCCCTTCCTGCAAGTAAAAAGACACATTCAAAAGGACAGATGAAACTCCGCTTTTATGCCTATCCCTTGCAGCTTACCCATGTATTTACCGTAGCAACTTTCTCGCGAAAGGAAACTCCTGATGTGCAAGTTGAAATAGAATACGATGGTGTAACGGGATATGGTGAAGCTTCTATGCCTCCATATTTGGGGGAGAGTATAGACTCTGTAATGACCTTTTTGCGAAAGGTGAACTTAGCTCAATTCTCCGATCCTTTTCAGTTGGAAGATATTTTAGCTTATGTCGATGGAATCGATGAAAATAATACAGCAGCAAAAGCTTCACTAGATATTGCCTTGCATGATTTAGTCGGAAAGCTGTTGGATGCTCCTTGGTACAAAATATGGGGACTAGATGCTTTGAAGGCTCCCTCTACCACCTACACCATTGGCATTGATACGGGCGAAGTGATGAAACAAAAAACCATTGAAGTAGCCGGCCGCTTTAATATCTTAAAAGTAAAAGTGGGAACAGCCAGAGATAAAGAAATGATTCAATCCATTCGTCAGGTAACCAATCTCCCTCTTGCAGTGGATGCAAATCAGGGGTGGAAAGACAAATACCAAGCCCTCGATATGTGTCATTGGCTCAAAGAACAAGGCGTAGTAATGGTAGAGCAACCCATGCCTAAAGAGCAACTCGACGATATTGCTTGGGTCACTCAGCAAAGTCCCCTTCCTATATTTGCCGACGAATCGATAAAGCGTTTGAAAGATGTGCACAAAATAGCGGGAGCTTTTACCGGCATTAACATTAAGTTGATGAAATGTACCGGAATGCGTGAAGCCTGGAAAATGGTAACCCTAGCTCGTGCATTAGATCTGAAAGTTATGTTGGGTTGTATGACCGAAACCTCTTGCGGCATCAGTGCAGCGGCACAGCTCAGCCCAATAGTCGATTTTGCGGATTTAGATGGGAATCTTTTAATATCAAATGATTTATTCAAAGGCGTTACCGTTCAAAAAGGACGCCTTACCCTTTCCCAACTTCCGGGAGTCGGCGTTGTAAAACGCTAGACTTGTTTCATCTTACAGATAAATATAGGAGAAAACAAGTTTTTCTTTAGCGGAAGTAATTTGCGTAAGTAGCTTTTGAGAAGAAAAGAACATGCAGATCAATACGTAGAAAGCCCTACAGCAAACTTTAAAATTCCGTAGGGCTTTTTGTTCTCTCTTCTGCAAGAGTACGAAGAAAGTCCCTTCTATTTTGTTTCTGAGTACCGCTTCATCCGAGTGCCATCCCGATGAAAAGGAGTAAAGCAAAGATGAAGATGTTGCGCCCGGTAAGTCCGAGTACCGCATTTAGTTCCCGTCCAGCTCGAATGTGGATCATCTTACGCCAAGTACTGAAGTGGAAGAATAAATAAAACTGAGGGAGTAGAGCCGCGAAAAGATGCCCTCCAAAAAGAAAAGCCAAGGACATCCAACAAGCAAAAAGTCCCAATCCACCATATAGATATCGCCCAAAAGGCTCTCCAAGGCGAACCACAATCGTTTTCTTTCCGCTCATCAAATCCTGTACCCGATCGCGATAATTATTTAAAACCAAGAGCGTATCCACTACCATTCCACAAACTAGCGCCGCAATGGTTACCTCAGGAGTCCATTGATACGTCTGTATCCAATAAGTCCCACCAACCGGAATAAAACCGAAAAACACCATAACCAGTACATCCCCCCAGCCGTGATACGACAGAGGATAAGGTCCCGTGGTATAAAAAAAGGCAAACGCCATACAGAGTATACCGACAAAAATAAATTCCAGTCCATGATATGGTGATTGTTCGTAGGCATACAGCAACGCTAAGCTTCCCACCAGCGCAGCGAGTAGAAGATTAATAAAAATGCCCCATTTCATCGCTTTCGGAGTAATCCATCCTTGCGCGCAACAACGTTTCGGCCCGAGACGATCTTCTCGATCCGTACCTTTTAGGAAGTCGAAAAGGTCGTTAATGAGATTCGAAGCAATCTGCATCAAAAGCGCAAAGCCAAAGCAAATAAAAGTAGGCCCGATAGCAAGCTTTGTCTGTGGGTTCATTAGTAGAAGTCCAGTGCCAATTAAAATCGGAGCCGCCGCAGCAGGCAATGTTTGTGGTCGACAGGCCAGTATCCATGCTTGCAAGCTGTTAGGCCGAATAGAGTCGCTATTCATGACGAAAGTGGTTTATCGTTAATTTAAAATAGAAATGAGTACATCTTTGTGCAAAGATACAGGTTTTTTCTTACTTTTGTGGCATGAACAGATTAAATAAACTTCTTTTGTGTCTGCTCTTGCTAGTTAGTACCTCCGTTTTCTCCCAATCCATCGGTATTCGACCTTCGCAAATAGAGCGTATAAAAGTGCCTGTCAGCGTAAAGCATCCGGGTATATCTAGGGTACGTGGCTATCGTGTTGCGCATTCCGACGTACCTCAAGCCTTCAGCGGATTTCGCATTGCTTTTGTTTCCGATCTGCATTATCCCAGTAAATTTACCCGCAAAACCCTTGCCTCCTTAACCCGTCTGCTTCGCAACTTACATCCCGATTTGCTGTTGTTGGGAGGCGACTATCAAGAAAACTGCGAAGTCGTCAGCGAACTCTTCGATTCGCTTGCAGCCGTACATCCCCCTTATGGCATTGCCGGCGTTTTAGGAAATAATGATTATGAACGTTGCACCGATGAAATTCGAATTAAGATGCAGGCCTTAGGAATGCATCTTCTGGAGCACGACACGTTGTGTATTCGAAAAGAAGGCCAATCCATTGTGATTGCCGGAGTAAGAGATCCCTTTAACTTGTCGAAAAACGGAGCTTCGCCAGTACTTATGTGCGATTCCACCGAGTTTGCAATCCTACTAACGCATACGCCCGATTATGTAGAAGAAGTAAATAATGCAACCGCCGATTTAGCTTTAGCCGGACATACCCATGGCGGGCAAGTCCGTATTTTAGGTTATACCCCTAAAATACCCTCACGTTATGGCACTCGCTTTCGTTCCGGTTTGAAATACAGTTCGCAGGGAGTTCCTATCTTAATAACAAATGGCATTGGCACTTCAGAAAAGTCCATTCGTATCGGTGCACCCAGCGAAGTGCTACTTATCGAGCTGCATCCCCTTTAGCCGTTCGTATACGCTAGGGGGAAGGAAGAAACGAAGATCCTTTCCTTCTCGTAAAGCCTCACGAATAGCAGACGACGAAAACTCAAAAACCGGAGCGTCGATTAGGCGTACAGTAGATGGGAGCGCGCTTTTGTTGATTGAATATCCAAGGCGTGGATAGATAAGAATTCGATTTTCCGCAATGATCTCCTTGTAATTGCGCCATTGGTTTATGATTAACCAATTGTCAGCTCCCATAAGCAAAATAAACTCAAAGTCAGGATACTCTTTTTTCAACTCCTTAAGTGTGCGGTAGGTGAACGATGGTTTCGGAAGATGAAACTCAAAATCACTGGCTTTGAAGCGTGGATAATCTGCGATTGCAGCACGTACTAAATCCAATCGTAACTCTTCGGGCAGAAGGTCGCGAATTATTTTTAACGGATTCTGTGGAGAGATGAGAAACCACACCTCATCTACCTCGCCCCATTCACAAAGATAATTTGCTAAGGCAAGATGTCCGATATGAATCGGATTAAAGGAACCTCCGTAAAGTGCAATTCGTTTTTTCATAGAGAGAACTAACTTCGTTATTCGGAAAGAAAAGTTTTTAAAACTTTTAATGCTTCCGCTTCTGCGGTCGCTAGATCATCGTTAACGATGACGACATCATATTGATCTTTAAATCCGAGTTCGTATTCAGCTTTAGCAATTCGGCTGTCAATCACTTCCGGGAGGTCTGTACCACGCCCTTCCAAGCGTTGGCGGAGTACCTCAATGCTAGGAGGCATAATAAATAAGAGCAATGCTTCAGAGCCATATTGCTTTTTGAGATTAACTCCTCCAGCTACATCAATGTCGAGTACTACATTCTCTCCCCGTAAGAGGCGTTCTTCTACTTCGCTTTTCAGCGTGCCGTAGTATCGATCTTTGTACACCTCTTCGTATTCAATAAAGTCGCCGGTTGCAATGCGTGAGCGAAATTCCTCGAGCGAAAGGTAATAATAATCTACGCCATGCTTCTCAGTACCACGTGGAGGGCGTGAAGTACACGAAATAGAGAAGCTCATGCGTAAGCCCTGTTGCATCAAGTAGCTTATGAGGGTCGATTTTCCCGATCCGGAAGGTGCCGAGAAGACAATGACTTTTCCTTTATTCATCATTTGAAAGTATAGAGGTGAAAAGTACTTTCCACCATATTTTTACATAACGTTGAGAACTTGTTCCTTTATTTGTTCAAGTTCATCTTTCATTTGCACAACGATTTTCTGCATCTCAGCTTGATTCGATTTGCTGCCCAATGTGTTGATTTCGCGGCCGAGCTCTTGCGCTATGAATCCCAACTTTTTACCTTGGCCTTGTCCCTCTTCTATGGTCTCGATGAAGTAAGTCAGATGGTTCGTTAAGCGTTGCTTCTCTTCGTTGATATCCAATTTTTCAATGTAGTAAATAAGTTCTTGCTCCAAACGATTCTTATCGTATTGAACCTCATTCATTTTTTCGAGTGCTTCGGTAATTTTGGAGCGTATCTTTTCCACACGACTTTGTTCGTAAGGCTGAATGTCAACTAACAGTTGACTAATCTTTGCAATGTTTGTACGAAACTTCTTTTCGAGTGCAGCCCCTTCTTGGCTCCGAAAATCCATTAGTTTGTCGATTGCTTCAGTTAATATATTTTGTACGATCTCCCATTCTTCTTCTGAAACCTCATCATCATCCGACTTGGCAACTACATCCGGCATACGTACCAGTAGTGATACCCAATCACTAGGAGGAGCAACGTTTAATTCTTCAGCCAATGCCGACATTTGTCGGTAATACCCTTTTGCAAGTTTTGTATGAATAGGAGTTGCTGCATCTTCAGCTTCAGCCTTTTCTATCCAAAGCGAAAAGTCAACTTTGCCGCGTTCTACGGTTTTTGCAATTCTGGTACGGATTTCAATTTCTTTTTCGCGATAGATAGGAGCAATGCGAGTAGAAAGATCGAGCGCTTTACTATTGAGCGACTTTATCTCTACATGAATTTTCTTGGAAGGAAGAGCGATAGTCGCTTTTCCATAACCGGTCATTGATTGAATCATTCTATTTATGTATTTGTTTTTTCTTCTTTTTTTTCTTTTCGGAAACGAATACTCCTGTTAAAATAAGGATAGAGCCTAATAAGGCAACCCAAGTAACTCGTTCCCCGATGACGCAGATAGAAGTAAGCAATGCTGCAATAGGGTTTAAGTACAAGTAATTGGTACAGCTTACCACTCCTAATTTCTTAACCACATAATTCCATGTAAGGTAACAACCCAATGAAGCGATTATTCCCAAATAAATTAAATTACCCCATACGATGGTTTGGCTAAGTATATTCATCTGAAAGTGAGTCGGCTCTGTTAGGAAAACGGGTAAAATAGTAATAATCCCGTAAAAAAAGACTTTCCGTGTGATGAAAACAGTAGAATAGCCTTCTAATTTTTTAAGTAAGAGTCCGTAAATCACCCACATGAAAACCGCTACCATCGTAAGCATATCACCGAGTGGATTTATCTTTAATATAAATTGCCCGTTTAGCACGACCAAAGAAATTCCGATCAATGCGACAACACCTCCATAGAGTAACTCGCGATGAAATCGTTCTCCTTTGATAAAGAGGTGTGAAACCAATGCCATTGCCAGAGGAATCGTTGCCACAAGAATACCCACATTAGCCGAATAAGTATATTGTAAGGCTGTGTTTTCAGCTAAAAAATAGAGTGAACCACCTGTTAAACCAGCTGCTACGAGGAGCATTTCATCGCGCAACGAACGTGAAAAAAGCTGTCGCGGTGCAATAATCCAGATACCGATATATGCCATTAAAAAGCGTGTGCACATAATTTCGGCCGGCGAGAGCCCATGCTCTATTAGTACCTTTGTAGAAGCAAATGTAGTTCCCCAAATGCAGGAAGTTGCAATAGCTAAAAGATGTACAACTAAGTTCTTTTTTGGCTCCATTCTTTTTTTTTCACTTTCTGACTGCAAAGATAGCTTTTTTTTTTGCATACTTCATAAATAAAATGTATTTTTGTGACCTAAAAATAAGTGATTTTGGAATATATACTTTAAATTTGTGAGATTGATGAATAAATTCTCCACCCCATTTATAATAATTTTTACTTGTGTAGAAGCTAGTTTTCTAAACATACAGGAAAGCAATGCACAACAAGCAGAGCATTATGATTATCAGTTGGTCTGGGCTGACAACTTTGAAGGGAAGGGAGCTCCGGATGCTTCTACTTGGCAATTCGAAAAGGGCTTTGCACGTAATCACGAACTACAATGGTATTCCAAAAAGAATGCAGTGCAGGAGAATGGTTATTTAAATATTATTGCTAAACGCGAGCGGAGAAAAAATCCGAATTACGAAAAGGGTAGTCAGGATTGGCGCAAATCGCGTGAATATGCAGAATATACTTCTTCTAGTATTACTACGCGTGGTTCGCATGCATGGTTGTATGGACGATTCGAAGTGCGTGCTAGAATTAATGCACAAATGGGCTCTTGGCCTGCCATCTGGTTGCTTGGTACTAATCGCGAGTGGCCTCAAAATGGTGAAATTGATATGATGGAATTTTATCATATTAATGGCGAACCTTGCATTTTAGCAAATGCTTGTTGGGGAACAGAGAAACGTTTTTCTGCTAAATGGGATAGTGAGAAAACTAATCTTCGGCATTTTACGGAAAAGGACCCTAGATGGTTAAGTAAGTTCCATGTATGGCGCATGGACTGGACTAAAGATTATGTTCGTCTTTACTTGGACGATGAATTATTGAACGAAATTGATTTGACGCAAACTTTGAACTCAGATGGTTTTAATCCCTTCCATCAGCCTCAATATTTGCTTTTGAATCTTGCGATAGGTGGAGACAATGGCGGCGATCCCAGTAATTCGGATTTCCCTTTGCTCTATGAGATAGATTATGTGAAAGTTTATCAATCAAAGAAATAACAACCATGAAATCTGAAAAAAATAAGCCGAAAACTTATTCCGAGTTACAAAAAGAACTGCAGAAGAAAAAGGAGAAACGCCCTTCTAAGAAATATTCGTTGGCGCTCCTTCGTTATCTACCTCTAGTATGGGCTGTTTTGTTTGCTAGTATAGCTTATGTAGGGCTTGCAGTTGATCAACGTGAATTTTTACTTCGTACACAGGAACTTTCTCTTTTCTTGCCGGGGAGGGCATTTTTACATCCTTTTTTGGCAGAGCCGGGACTCCTACTTGATTATGCCGGAGCTTGGTTCACTCAATTCTTTTATTACCCTTGGCTAGGGGCCGGGATGTTGGTTACTCTTTGGCTTCTGCTTATTGCAGCTTTGCAGTGCGCTTTTCGAATTCATGCGAAATGGGGGTTGTGCTTGTTGCTTGCTCCTGTAGCGTTAATGGCTATTGATACATCCGTGGGCTACTGGATCTTCCATATGAAGTTCCAAGGCTATCTTTTCAATGCTACGTTGGGAATGCTTTTAGCTGCATTATCTCTTTGCATATACCGCTATTTTCCAGTTCGTTGGCGTGCTTGTTGGATTGCTGTTTGGATGATTGTCGGTTATCCATTGGCTGGCTTTTATGCACTTCTATCTACAGGCTATATGTCTCTGATGGCTATAAAAGAAGAACGATTGTGGATACAGCGTATCGGTCAACCGATCGTTGCTTTGTTATTCATGGCTTTAGTGCCTGTGTTCTACTATTACATTTATACCCAAACTAACTACGTTTTTATTTATTTTGCAGGTCTTCCTACATTTATGTTTCCCACTCGCGAATTTAGTCTGTGGCTCCCTTATGGAGTAATGTGCTTTTCGATGTTGCCTTTGGCCTTGCTTTCGCAAAGTAGGGCGTCTTTAAAGAAAGAAGACGATGTATCAAATAAAAAGGTGATTCGCAATCTTCCTATTTATTTATTTATTCAGGTGGTTCTGCTAGGTTCTCTTAGTTATTTGGCCATTACAAATTGGTTTAATGATGTAAACTTTCGCAATGAGTTAAAAATGAATCGATTGGCTTGGGACAAGAACTGGGATCAAATTATAGAGGATGCTCATACTTGGGATAAAGAACCAACTCGTTTAATGGTATTGTTTAAAAATTTGGCTCTTTTTAAGGAAGGACGTGCAGGCGATGAAATGTTTAGGTTCCTTGATGGGGGAGCAAAAGAAAATTCGTTTATTGACGAGCGAATGACGCAGCTGGGAGGTAAATACATGTATCTGAATTATGCCAAATTCAATTTCTGCTATCGCTGGTGTTTGGAAGATGCAGTAGAATATGGAAATAAAGTAGAATATCTGAAATACATGTCGCTTTGTGCCCTTTATTCCGGGGAATTAAAATTGGCTACAAAATATCTCCACACTTTAGAAAAAACACGTTTTCATGCCGATTGGGCTCGCGAACAGCTTCGTTTTGTAAGAAACCCACAGTTATTGAAGGAAGATCCTGATTTTCAAACGATCTATCCTCTTTATGTCTATCCAGATAGATTGGATGGTGACCAGAATTTAGTTGAAATTTATCTGTTGAAATTCTTTAATAGTACTTGGACGACAGTCCCTCTCTATCAAGAAATGTCTTTAACATGTACCCTTGTGATGAAGGATATCCCAAGTTTTTGGCCTCGCTTTTTTGAATACTGCAAGTCGCATTCTCGTGTACCTGTTCACTATCAAGAGGCGGCTATCTTATATGCTTACTTAGAGAAACATAATCCAAGCATACTTCCTATTGATGAGGATGTAAAGAACCGCTTTAATGAGTTCCAACGCACACTAAGTCAAAACCCGGGTAAAACGGAAGAGCAGTTGCAACCTCTGTTTCATAGCCTTTTTGGCGATACGTTCTGGTATTTCTATTTCTTTGTGCGTAACGTAAAATCAAATTAATAAGCTCTCTAAAAGATGAAAAAGATATTTTTTTTCCTCCCAGTTCTTTGCGCGTTATTTTTGTTGGCGAGCTGTTCGTCTGAGGTTCCGAATAATTTTACAGAGGTTCAACGGACTCCACAAATATATCCGGATTATTTAGGGATTACCATCCCTCCTAATATTGCTCCTCTTACTTTCCGCGTTTTGGAAGATGGGGAAGATTATGTAACTCGTTATACCTATAAAGGAGGTGAGTTAGTTGTTGGTGGAAAGGATTGTATCCCTTCAATAGATGATTGGCGCGCGATGCTTCAAGCAGCTAAAGGTTCTGCTTTACAGATTGATGTTTTTGTAAAAACAGTTAAAGGCTGGGTGAAATATAAGAGTTTCGAACAGATGGTAGCGCCAGAGCCCATTGATGAGTATTTGTCGTATCGACTGATTGCTCCTTCTTATGTAAGCTATGAGCATCTTACCATTAATCAGCGTAATCTTACTAATTTTGATGAAACGGAGATTTATAATAATATGCTCCTTTCTACGGAAGAAAATGGACAGTGCATTAATTGCCATTCTTATCAGAATTATTCTACAAAGAATATGCAATTCCATGCCCGGCAAACGCTTGGAGGAACCATGATTGTGGTTGATGGAAAGCCTGTAAAATATGATTTGAAAACAGATAGTACCATCAGTGGTGGTGTTTATCCTGCCTGGCATCCTACTCAGAAGCTTATAGCCTATTCGGTAAATAGTACAGGACAAGCTTTTCATACTCGTAGCCCGGAGAAGATAGAGGTTCAGGATCGTGCCAGCGACCTTATTGTTTTCGATATTGAACGCGATATGATTATTCCGGTTAGTACCGACCCTAATCAATATGAAATATTTCCGAGCTGGTCGCCTGATGGCAACACCCTTTATTTCTGTTCTGCCTATTATGATATGTCTGATACGGTAGGTACTCATCAAGGTGACCGTTTGCAGATGGATGCTTATCAGAAGTTTAAATACGATTTGTGGCGTATCCCTTATAACCCGTCGACAAAGACTTTTGGGAAAAAGGAAAAAGTTATTGATGCGGCTGCGATAGGAAAGAGTATCACCTTACCACGTGTATCACCCGATGGCAAATATCTGCTCTTTACAATGGGCGATTATGGATGTTTCCATATTTGGCATAAGAGTTCTGATCTTTATCTGTTGGATTTGGCCACTGGAAAATTCCGCAAGCTTGAAAATGTAAATTCACCGGATGTGGAAAGTTATCATACATGGTCGAGCAATGGTCGTTGGATTGTATTTAGTAGTCGCCGTGAAGATGGCTCATATACGCGTTCTTATTTTGCCTATTTCGACAAGCAACATAAAGCACATCGGCCTTTTGTACTACCCCAAGCATATCCGGAGCATAATCATGATCGATATACTTCATACAACATCCCTGAATTTATGAAGGAACCAGTAACCATTTCTCCTCAACAATTTGCTTCTGCTTTGAAGGCGGAGCCGATTAAGGCGAAGTATCAGTCACGGTAGAAGTTTAGACTATTATCCATTTTTTCTTAAAGAAGTTTCATGTTGGTTTCCATGCTAATATGAAACTTTTTTAATATCCCTTTTCAAACCTTATTGTACATTTACACTCTTCTTTCCTGTTGGCAGAATTAAATTAGTTCATACAGATATTGTATGTCGTCAGCTTATCTTTATTCTTTCATGAAATAATTGTTCGCAATATTTGCGTTCATATAGATCATTTCAAATATCTGAAACGCATTTTCTTAATATATAAAACGCATAGATCAAAATTGAGAAACGCATTTTTCAAATATTTGAAATGATCTGTTATATGCTATTTAATGCTTTGTTTTTGGTCACAGAATCCTTTATACTTTTATAGATTGGCATGATGTCACAGGTTTAGTACGCTCCCCCCCCCCAAAAAAAAAAAAATTCCACTCTTGGGC
>Ga0302170_10000689_pt1 | contig 13426 bp, 10 predicted proteins | sample I_Fen_N2_1_FD_193492 | JGI IMG/M metagenome (GOLD analysis project Ga0302170, IMG submission 193492) | Peat permafrost microbial communities from Stordalen Mire near Abisko, Sweden - I_Fen_N2_1 | ecosystem: Environmental > Terrestrial > Soil > Wetlands > Permafrost | place: Sweden: Abisko...
GAAAGTATCAGCTCCCGCTTAGCACAAGAAGTGCTTGCTATCACAGTAAATGATGAAATTTGGGACTTAACCCGCCCTATCGAAACCGATGCAGCCATTAAATTGCATAAATGGGATGATGAAGAAGCCAAGCATGCATTTTGGCACTCATCTGCTCACCTTATGGCCGAAGCCCTTCAGGAATTGTATCCGGGCATTAAGTTCGGTATTGGTCCGGCTATCGAAAACGGTTTCTACTATGATGTAGATCCGGGTGAAGTTTCCATAAAAGAAGGTGATTTACCTGTCATCGAAGCTAAAATGTTGGAACTTGCCGCGCGCAAAGAGGCTATTGTTCGCAGCAATATTAGCAAATCAGATGCACTAAAGCGCTTTGGCGATATTGGCGAAGTATATAAAACAGAAATGATTGAAGCGTTGGAAGACGGGAAAATCACGCTCTATACACAAGGTAATTTTACGGATCTCTGCCGTGGACCTCACTTACCGAATACAGGCGATATTAAAGCTATCAAGGTGTTGAGCGTGGCAGGTGCATATTGGCGCGGTGACGAAAAACGTAAGATGTTGACTCGTTTGTACGGTATTACTTTTCCAAAAAAGAAGATGCTCGATGAGTATCTGGTATTGTTGGAAGAAGCCAAGAAACGTGATCACCGTAAGATTGGTAAAGAGCTGGAATTGTTTATGTTCTCCGAAATGGTTGGCAAGGGACTACCCATGTGGTTACCACGCGGAACAGCGTTGCGCTTGCGTTTGGAAGATTTCTTAAAGAAAATCCAACGTCGTTTCGATTACCAACAGGTAATGACTCCGCATATCGGAAACAAACAACTGTATGTGACTTCCGGGCACTATGCGAAATACGGAAAAGATTCATTCCAGCCAATTCATACACCCGAAGAAGGTGAAGAATATCTGTTGAAACCAATGAACTGTCCGCACCACTGCGAAATTTATAAATTCAAACCACGTTCGTACAAAGAATTACCTGTTCGGTTGGCCGAATTTGGTACGGTTTATCGCTACGAACAAAGTGGTGAGCTACACGGACTGACTCGTGTACGAAGCTTTACACAGGATGATGCACATATCTTCTGTCGTCCCGATCAGGTGAAAGATGAGTTTTTGAAAGTAATGGATATTATCTTTATTATTTTCAATGCATTGGAGTTTGAAAACTTTGAAGCTCAGATTTCGTTGCGCGATCCAAATAACCGCGAAAAATATATTGGTTCTGACGAGAACTGGGAAAAAGCTGAACAATCTATTATCGAAGCTTGTGCCGAAAAAGGATTAAAAGCCCGTGTTGAAACCGGCGAAGCAGCTTTCTACGGTCCGAAACTTGACTTTATGGTTCGCGATGCTATCGGACGTAAGTGGCAGCTGGGAACTATTCAGGTGGATTATAACCTGCCCGAACGTTTCGAACTGGAATATACCGGAGAAGATAATCAAAAACATCGTCCGGTAATGATTCACCGTGCACCGTTTGGCTCTATGGAACGCTTTGTGGCTGTACTGATAGAACATACTGCCGGTAAATTCCCGCTATGGTTGACTCCTGATCAGGTAGTGATATTGCCAATCAGTGAGAAATTTAACGATTACGCATTCCAAATAGCGAAGGAAATGAACGCTCAGGATATTCGTGTGCAAGTGGATGACCGTAATGAAAAGATCGGTCGTAAAATTCGCGATAACGAGTTGAAACGTATCCCTTATATGCTTATTGTAGGCGAAAAAGAAGCGGAAAATGCCGAAGTGTCTGTTCGTCGTCAGGGTGAAGGAGACAAAGGAACCATGAAGGTGGCTGAGTTCTCTAAACTTATACTCGACGAAGTAGACAGCTTAGTGAATCAATACAATAGCTAAATTCCCTAAAGAGAGCTTACAAAAAACGCGAATCGATTTAATCGATTCGCGTTTTTTGTCGTTTGAGTAGTAATACTGTAAATTTATTTTGCTCCAAAAATACCACCAAGTGTTGATTTTATTTTATTGGCAGTTGAATCTTTAACTCCAAATGTCGTTTTGTTTAATTTTTCTTTGGCAACTTTAGTAAGCGTGTCCTTAACGGCTGTGTAAACCGACTTAATTATCGAGTCTTCTTTTTTTACGGTAGCAACTGTGTCTTTCACTGCGATTTTCACAGTGTCTTTCGCAACTACGGCTTTTTTTGTGGTAGTTTTTGCTTTTGCAGTTGTGGTTTTAGCCTTAGTGGTTGAGGACTTTGCCTTTGTGGCAGTAGTAGTTGTTTTTACTGTCTTTTTTGTAGGAGTTGCAGCTAATGCGCTTTCGGCAAAAATGGTCACTGATAAGCATACCATCATTAAAACAAAGAGTCTTTTCATTTTTCTTTTCATTATTTGTTACAGACAATCTACATGCTGATTGCCATTTTATTTTTTTACATATCGGTACCAGCATGCGTATACCGTCATTACTCAGGTAGGTTAGTTTGCTAAACCTAATATCTGTTTTGTGCAAAAATATGAAAAATTTGTTTTAGTTGGTTCTATTTGTTTAAATAGTGATAAAATATTCTTGAAGGAAAATCTGAAACAGTTTTATTACTATTAGAAATTCCGCCTTATTGTAACCTAAAAAAGAAGTGCGAGCCATAATTGGTTCGCACTTTATAAAGAAACTGAGTTATGGTATTATTTTTTCTTTGACTTGATACTGCAACCTATTGCAACAGTTGTGCTTTGAGCAATGGGTTTGTTTGTAAGCAAGGCATCAACGGCTGCTTCTACGTATTTTTGACTTACATCAGCGGGGTTAGAATAGTTATTATCTATAGCCCCAATGTACCTTACTATGTTTTTCCCGTTTTCTTTATTCAACACAAATACGTGCGGAGTTTTTGTAGCCCCGAATAGAGGATAGATTTTTTGACCATCGTCAAATAAATACGGGAATGTAAATCCTTTTTCCTTGGCTCTAACCTTCATAGCTTCAAAACTGTCGGAAGGTTCTTCTTTTGGGTCGTTTGGATTAATCGCAATTACCGGGTAGCCCAAGCGTAAGTACTTTTTATTCAGTGCTATAACCCTGTCTTCATAAGCTTTTGCGTAAGGACAATGATTGCAGGTGAATACAACAATAAATCCTTTGGCTGAAGTGTAGTTAGCAAGTGATACTGTTTTGTTATCAATGTTTTTAAGTTTGAAATCTGTAGCACTATCACCGATTTTATATCCTTTTTCTGCCGCAACCTTAGTCTGACCGGCCAGGAGTAGTAACGAAAATATAATTAAGCCTATCTTTTTCATATTGTTTGTTTTATAAGTATTTATTAATGATTTGTTCAAGTTCTTTTTTGTTTAATTGACTTTCAATAAATTCTAATTTCTTTCCATTTTTGTAAAACACGGTGGCCGGAATAGCTCCACTCCAACTTTTATCAATAGCGGGTATCCATTCGTTCATACGCTTGTTGTCGTCGAGCAGATAGACATCCACATCAATTTTGTTTTTAATCAGAAAGGGTCGTACAAGCGTTTTTGCATCTTTAGCCATGTCCAGACTTATCAGTATCATTTTGAAGTGCTGATTGTTGCGGTACGCCTTGTTTACTTCCATAAATTCCGGTAACTCCAATACGCAGGGTCTGCACCATGTAGCCCAAAAATTGACTACATACAGTTTGTCATCGTTCTTATTCAGAACTTTTTCTAACTCCTCAAAGCGGACTATATTTACTTCATGTCCGTTAGGTACCTTCTGTTGAGCAAAACCGTCAAGCGTAATTATTGCCAGTAAAACTATGATAAAGTATTTCATGCTGTTTTTCTTTCTCAAACATACAGTTTCGCCTGTTTGTTTGCTAACAAAGATGGATAAGAACCTTTGCAGATGGTATTTTAAGTACAATTTGGAATTCTGACCCCGAAATTTGCTTTTGTTTGTTTAATGTAGTCGGAATAAAATAGTTCAAGAGAGGGATTGTGTTATAGTTCTTTTGCCATGGTAAGTAATTTAGTGGTGGTGCTATGGTTGCGGGCAGTGGCGAAAATTTTTAGTTTCTTTTCGAAAAATAAATTGGTTAGTTTGGTATTGCCATATCCGGAGGCACAATATACGTATATGACTTTATCTCTGAAAGAAAATTCATCAGGAGTATACTCTGACGGAACAATGTTTTTCAAAAGACTTTGATCTGGTTTTGCTTGTAGAAAAATATAATAGCTATTTTCAGGGTTTTTCGCAGGGTCAAAACTAAAAATGTTGTTTGTCAGTATTTCTTCAAGCTCGTTTACTGTAATGATCACTACCTGAACATCGAATCCGAAAGTGGAAAGAATTTGTTTTGATATACTGTTCGAAAGCCTGATAGAATCAGTTCTATTTGCCCTGAAAATAATATTCCCACTCTGAATATAGCTTTGTACATTCTCAAAACCCATTTCGGTAAACATTAGACGCAATGCATCCATTTTGATCTTTTTATGCCCTCCTACGTTTATGCCACGCAGCATAGAAATGTATGTAGTCATTTGGTTTATAGTAATATGAAGTTAAACGTTTCTCATTCAATAAACAATTGGCTGTAAAATATGTTTTTACACTACCGAATAATTTAGAGCCTTATACTAAGATATATTTTAAAATGAAAGGCTTCATATTACAATTTGTAACCAGACAAAAATAATTCGGATTTTTTCCGTGTAAACTTGCTTTTATGCTAAAAATGTGCGGTTTATTCGGGATTTTTTACGACCTTTGTGCCCCAAATACACTTATAAAAATTTGAATGAAGACAAACAATGAAAAATGGCAAGGAAATTCGAAAGGAAATTCGAATTCAGGTGCCGGCCGTGATGGTAAACCGTTTGAGAAACGCGATGTGAAATCGATATTGAAAGGCTCTCGTGGAGCAGCAAAATTTAGTTCCGACAAACCGAATCGTGAAGATAACCGTACATCGGGAACTTCTAATTATAATAAGAGAGAAGATAACAAACCTGCATTTGGCGAAAAGAAATCATTCTTCAGCAGCGGTGGTAACGACAGACCAGCTTATGGCGAACGCAAACCATACGAAAACCGCGAAGGTGGTCGCCCTTCATTCGGAGAAAAAAAATCATTCAGAAGTAGTGGCGATGACAGACCTGCCTACGGCGAACGTAAACCCTATGAAAACCGCGAAGGTAGCAGACCACGATTTACAACTAACCAAAAGCCATGGGAAACAGGTAACTCTACCGGCGAACGTAAACCATGGGGTGATAAACCTGCATATGGTGATCGTAAGCCTGGCTTTGGTGGACCTAAAAAACCATGGGAGAACCGTGATAATAAACCAAAACCGTGGGAAGACCGTCTTGATAGCAATGGAGAAAAAGCATACGGAAGAAGTTATAACAAACCTTCGGAAGATGAACCACGTACTGGTAAATTGAGTTTCAAGAAGCCGGGTGAAGGTCAGAAATCAGAATTCATAGAAACTCGTTATGATAATAAAAAGGATGGAGTTACATTCCGCAAGCCTTACCGCAAAGCAGATGATAACTACGATCCAAACTCTAAATACAGTAATAAGAAACAACTGGAATTTAAAAAAACAGTTGTTGACCTTACAAAACCCATCCGCTTAAATAAATTTTTGGCTAATGCCGGAATCTGTTCACGCCGTGAGGCTGATGAATATATACAGGCAGGAGTAATTTCGGTGAATGGAGAAATTGTGACTGAAATGGGTGTTAAGGTCTTGCTTACCGATAAGGTTATGTTCCACGAACAAACCGTACGCTCGGAACGTAAGGTGTATTTATTGCTCAATAAGCCGAAAGACTGTGTAACTACCTCGGAAGATACACATGATCGCCTGACAGTACTTGATTTAGTGAAAAATGCTTGTAGCGAGCGTATTTACCCTGTAGGCAGACTGGATAGAAACACAACCGGAGTTTTGCTGTTGACCAATGATGGTGATTTGGCTTCAAAGTTAACTCATCCGAAGTACGATAAGAAAAAGATCTATCATGCTACGCTGGACAAACCGCTTGAAAAAGCTGATTTTGAAGCAATTTTAGCAGGAGTTCCGCTGGATGATGTAAACATAGCCGCTGATGCACTTGAATTTGTGAAAGAAGGTGATTTGAAACAGGTAGGTATTGAAATTCACTCAGGACAGAACCGTGTAGTTCGTCGTATTTTCGAAAAGCTGGGATATAAAATCATTCGTCTGGATCGCGTATTCTTTGCCGGTCTGACTAAAAAGCAACTTCCACGTGGAAAATATCGTTTCCTTAGCGAAAGAGAAGTAAGCATGCTGAAAATGGGTGCTCACGAGTAGTCAAAAATATATTTCGTATCATAATAACAAAAAATCCTCTGCAACTTTTGCAGAGGATTTTTTGTTATAAAGCAGTTGCCAGCAATAAACCATAAATTATTAGAGATTGGCTCTCAGATATACGCATGAAAAAAATTGTTATAGCCGGAGGAACAGGATTTATAGGAACCTATATTGTCGAACGTTTTCAGAAAGCAGGTTATACTGTGCTGATAGTGTCACGAAATCCTAAACATATTTCATGGAATCCAATAGGGTTGACCGAGGCTTTAGAAGATGCTGAAGCAGTTATTAATCTTGCAGGAAAATCCATCAGTTGTTTGTACACCGAGGAGAATAAAAAAGCGATTATTGAATCGCGTATAAATACCACACTCTGGTTGGGTAATGCAATACTTTCATGTGTAACCCCCCCGAAGGTGTGGATTAATGCCAGTGCCACCGGAATATATAAACCATCATTCGATCATTTGATGACGGAGGATGAAACTGAATACGGTAATGATTTTCTGGCGGAAGTGGTGCAACATTGGGAAAAAACATTTTTCGCTTTTCAACTACACGAAACGCGGCAGATAGCTTTACGCACATCTGTTGTGCTTGGCAAGGGCGGGGGAGCGTTACAACCACTTGTAGCACTTAGTCGGTTGTGGTTGGGAGGAAAGCAGGGAGATGGAAAGCAAATCATGAGTTGGATTCATGAGGAGGATTATTTTCATATATTACAATTTCTGATCGCTGATAAAACTATGCATGGAGTCATAAACTGTACTTCACCTCACCCTATCCCGAACCGGGAGTTTATGGAGCAGCTTCGGAAATGTCTTCGTGTACCTGTTGGAATCTCTGCACCTGAATTTGCAGTGAAAATTGGTGCTAAGTTCCGCGGCATTGAGCCTGATTTTATTCTCAATAGTGTTAATGTGTATCCCAAAAGGCTTTTGTATGCTGGCTTCCAATTTTCTTATCCCGATACTGTTAAGGCACTGAAAGAGTTGTTGTGTAAATAGAAAACATAAAAAAACTCCCTGATAAATTTATCAGGGAGTTTTTTTATGAGAAATACGGATTAGAAGGTTGGTCTTCCGCCACCGAAGCCACCGGCTCCACCGCCCATGCCACCTGCTCCACCGCCTGGAGCTCCGCCCATGCTACCTGGACCTCCGAAACGAAAATCTCCTCCTCTTCCTTGTCCGCCCTGACTTCTACTTCCTCCGAAATCAGCAATTTTGTATGAGAAACTTACAATGAAGTAAGACGGAAGAGTGTTGAATTTGCTATAGGTAATATAGTTATCGCCAACTGTTTGTCTGAAATTCAGTTGTTGGTGAAGAATGTCATTTATTTTGAATGCTACAACACCTTTATTGTTTTTAAATACTGTTTTATCAAATGTTGCATTCCAGATTAATTGTTTTTGATCTGCTGTTGCATAACCTTGCAAAGTTGAATAATTCAAATCAGTACCAATGTTGATGTTGTAAGGTAAGTGCAACGTTAAGTTTCCTGAAGCTGTCCAGTCTTTGGTTACTTGTGTACCTGTATTCAAATTGTTTTTAGTATTTGAATATCTGAAATTTCCTCTTGCTCCGATTTCTAATATTGTACCAGTATAGGTCAATGAAAGCATTTCACCTGCACTATAAGCTTTGGTATCGCTCAAATCACCCAGAATTAAATTGTCGGTACTAATAGCCTGAGAATTTAAATGTTTAGAATAGCCATAGCGTTGGTTTAAACCGAACGAAGTGTTAGTCATAAAGTGCAATGTTTTAGCTAAAATCGGTGTGTTAAACATTACCATTCCCGAGAGGTTAAATGGCATTGAACCTGAGTTAACTGCTTGAGAATATTGTTTTCCGGTGTTGTCATATATACTATTAGTTACAAGCGCATCTTTTGTGGCCTGAAGATTTATGGATGTGTTAAAAGACGAGAATGTTGCGTCATTGAAAGCTGAGTACATAACTCTTAAATTGTGACTGAATGAAGGGTTCAGATTAGGATTACCTACTGTTTCGTTCATTATGTTTGAATTATTCTTAACCGGTTGCATCTGATCGATACTTGGCTGAGAAGTTCTTCCCTGATAATCGGCGCGTAAGAAAGTCTTTTTTGTAAAATTGTACTGAAGACGTGCGGTAGGAGCAAAGTTAACCACAGATAATGTAGGCACGTCGCGTAGTGTTCCATCACCATAAACAGTATTGCTTACCGTTTGCGAAGGTTCAACTCTACCTCCAAAAGTGACATTCCAGAGCTTTTCTACGTGCTTGTAGTTCAATTCCAATGATTCTGTATAAAACTGATTATCGAAGCTGTTACTGTATATGCTGTCCTTAAGTGTATAGTCGCTTGAGAATGGATCTTTCCTGAATTGATCTTTTTCTGATGTGCTGTTAGACAGACTGGCAGATGCTATTGTTTGCAATAAGTTCTTTTCGTTCCAGAGTGGTTCTACAAAAGAAACATTTAAGTTGAAGTTATAACGATCTGAAGTGTTCTTAGTATATTGATTTACTTGTGTAAGTACATTCGCTGTTGTTTTGTTCGATGAGTTGTAACTTTCATTATTACTTGAAGATAATGAAGATCTGAAATTAACATTCAAAGTACGTCCTTTTTTGGATTGCAGCTTGCGGTTATAAATAATGCCTAAACCCGCATTGATAGAAGTTCCGTTACCTGTATTGGCAGAATTACCTACAGTAGTAGTGTCGTTGCCGGTAAGGTAAGCATAATTGCTGGAGCTGTTTGAGAATGAACGATTATAAGTGATATTCGGCTGAAGCACGATAGTGGTAAGACTATCTGGTTTCCATTCACTTTCCAATCTTAGGTTAACTGCATAGTTCTCCGGAGTAGAATTATTAAATGAATGATTCGTGAAAGTTGAACCTGAAAGGTAGCTGGTGGTGTTATTTTCTGTAATCGACTCATTGGTAGAGTGATTTAGCGATACATTACCACCCAATTTCAATTTAGGATTTAAGGTTGTGTTATTATTCATCCCAAAGTTCTGAGTTTGAGTTAGACCACCGGCTGGGCCGCCCATTCCGCCTCTGGAGAGTCCGCTTCTGCTTGTGTTTGTGTTATTGGCTCCTCCAAGTACAGCAGTTTGCGAATCGCCGTTCATAATACTTATCATGGCGTTGGCATCGTATCGTGCACCGTTGTTTATGTCTAAACCTCCACCTCCGGTAACACTACCGAAGACACCTTTTCTTCTGTTGGTTTTAGTGGTTAAGTTGATTATACGTTCCGTGTCATTATCTTCAAAACCGGTCATCAATGCTACATCCGATTTCTGATCTAATACCTGAATTTTCTCAATCATATCAGCTGTCAGGTTCTTAGTAACTGTTTCGACATCTCCATCGAAAAATTTCTTACCGTCCACACGTATTTTAGTGATAGATTGTCCGTTCACGGTAATCTTACCATCAGTTCCTACCTGTACCCCCGGTAATTTTTTCAATAAATCTTCCACTACTGCATTCTCTACTGTTTTAAATGCTGTAGCATTGTATTCCATGGTATCACCTTTTACCACCATTTGTGCGGCAGTACCTTTTACTTCTACTTCTTTGAGCAGGTGAGAATCTTCTCCAAGTTGAATGTTCTTTAGAATAAGGTCTTTACCGGCCATTGTGATGTTCTGATGGTGACTTACATAGCCAATCATACTTACAACAATTGCATAATTTCCGGGTTTTACTTTGCTTAGCATAAAACTCCCGTTTCCGTTTGTCTGAGTTCCCTGTACAAGTGTTGAATCGGGAAGCTGTAATAATCTTACAGCACACAATTCTAATGGTAATGCATTTTTCGAGTCAAATACCATTGACTGGATGCTGTGCTGGGAAAATCCCAACAGGTTGGTTGAAACAATAACGATAATAATTAATAATAACTTTTTCATAAATGAATTGTATAAATGAATAATCCTTAAAAAACAATTTTCTTGTAATAATTATAAACTATGAATAAAAAGTATCAACAGCATATTTGTATCCTTTTTTCATTCGTTTTATTGGACGAAAGTAAAACAGAAAGGTTTAATGTGTGTGATTGTTTTTTTTAGTAATGTTGCGTAAAATACATCTAAAAGGCAATAATTATAGCAATAATTGCCATTTTTACCCGAAAAGGTTGAATTTATGATTACATAAATGCTACGATAGGTTACACTTAATGATGAGTACTCCCGGTTTCTCGGCTTATGTTGTTTATGTCATCGAGTTCAGTTTGTCTTTCAGACCTTTTGAAAAATTGCGCGAAACAGGTATTTCCGTATCCGTGTATTTGAGTACTAGCCTCAATCCCTGCGAGTTTCCTTTTACCTGGGTAATTTTATTGACGTTAATCAGAAAGGCTCTGTGGCATTTTATTACAGAAGGGTGTGGCTCCAGTTGTGTCTCGGTACGTTTCAGCGTAGAGCGCAGCAGCATACTTTTTAGCGCTTGGTCTTTGCTGTAAAATACCTCGATGTAATTTCCGCTCGATTCTATATATAATAGTTGTGAGAGTTCTATGTCAAGCCGGTCTTTTTCATTATCGGCTATCAGACTTACTATCTCACTTCCGGTAGTTTCATCTTTCTGGTGCAGGTGGGTGTTAAAGTCTTGCGCCGATTTCAGGTTCTCAGTCAGTAGCCGGTTTTGCTGAATTACCGTTATCACCACTATGGGGATGATGCCTATAGCCACTGTATAGCACTGAAATGCCAGAAACAAATTGAAACTCCACGAACCGTTAAGCCACGAAGCATAAAGTGAATTGCCCAATCCTATTGTGAAAAGGACACATACCTGCCAGATTATTTGTTTCAGTACCGTCCACTCTTTTTTTTCAAACCAGTCTTTGAAGAAAATTCTGCTGACTACAGTGTCGAGAATCATGGTTATAAGCGTAACCAGCCCAAATCCAGAACCGATAATGACTTTATTTCCCTTGTAGTCTGAAAAACCGAAAGGTTGAAAAATCAGCATAAACAGTCCTATAAATACACTGGTACAGAGGAGAATTATCCAGCTGTTGTGTACCCTGGGGTAGGGTTGATTCAGATATCTTTTGAGCATTGAGGTTCAAAAATTTTCAGGTTGCTTTTTCAGCATGCAAAGATACTCATTATTTGTTTAACTAATGCCGAAAAAACATAATATGAACTTAATACGATATGTAAAATCTTTTTTTTGTCATATATATAAATAGGAATAATCAAATAAGCTCACCTTTTTATAACTTTCCGAAAGGGGACGAGCGAAGCGGAGGGGTTGGAAAATTTGAGCATAAAAAAACTCCCCGATACGCATTAGCATATCGGGGAGTTTCTATTTTGTTCCTATTCACAGGGTGATTCCAAGTCACACCGTGAATAAAGAAAAAGAGTTATTTTGCCATTTCAATAGCTACAGCCACTTGTACAGTAGCTCCAACCATTGGGTTGTTACCCATTCCTAAGAATCCCATCATTTCCACGTGAGCTGGAACTGAAGAAGAGCCTGCGAATTGAGCATCGCCGTGCATACGTCCCATAGTATCGGTCATACCGTAAGAAGCAGGACCGGCACCCATATTATCAGGGTGAAGGGTACGTCCGGTGCCACCACCTGAAGCTACAGAGAAGTATTTTTTACCTTGTTCGATACATTCTTTTTTGTATGTACCGGCTACAGGGTGTTGGAAACGTGTTGGGTTAGTTGAGTTACCGGTAATTGATACGTCAACACCTTCAGAACGCATGATAGCCACACCTTCACGAACATCATCAGCACCGTAACATTTTACTGCAGCACGAGGACCGTCAGAATATGCTTTGGTACGAACTACTTTCAATTCGCTTGTGTAGTAATCAAATTCAGTTTGTACATATGTAAAACCGTTGATACGAGAGATAATCATTGCAGCATCTTTACCCAATCCATTAAGGATAACGCGTAAAGGTTCGTTACGAACTTTGTTAGCTGACAAAGCGATACCGATAGCACCTTCAGCAGCAGCAAATGATTCGTGTCCTGCAAGGAATGCAAAACATTTAGTTTCGTTGCGAAGCAACATAGCAGCCAGGTTACCATGACCGATACCTACTTTGCGGTCTTCGGCTACTGAACCGGGGATACAGAAAGCCTGCAAACCAATACCGATTGCTTCTGCAGCATCAGCAGCAGTGGTACAGCCTTTTTTAATGGCGATAGCTGAACCTACCACGTAAGCCCATTTTGCGTTTTCGAACGCGATGTTTTGGATGCCTTCGCAAATTGCATAAGGATCGATGTTTTTGGCAGCACAAATTGCTTTGGCTTCGTCGATATCTTTGATACCGTATGTATTAAGAGCCGCATTGACTTTGTCTATACGACGGTCATAACTTTCAAATAGTGGCATATTTTTTTAATTTGAAGATAAGTTAATTGGAAAATTAGTTAATTGATTGTTAACTGTCAACTAATAACTGTCAACTGTCAACTGATTTGACTACTCGTGACGAGGATCGATATATTTCGCAGCGTTATCAAAACGACCGTATTTGCTAGTCGATTTTTTCAATGCTTCGTTTGCATCAACTCCTTTTTTGATTAAGTCCAACATTGGACCTACACGTACGAATTCATATCCGCAAGCTTCACCGTCTTCGTCTAATGCCATACGGCTGATATAACCTTCAGCCAACTCCAGGTAACGAACACCTTTTTTCTTTGTGCTGAATGTTGTTCCAACTTGCGAGCGCAAGCCTTTACCTAAATCTTCTAAACCTGCACCAATTGGCAGACCACCTTCAGAGAAAGCAGATTGTGTACGACCGTACACGATTTGAAGGAATAATTCACGCATTGCCACATTGATCGCGTCGCACACTAAGTCTGTGTTCAATGCTTCAAGAATAGTTTTTCCGGTAAGAATTTCAGCAGCCATTGCAGCTGAGTGAGTCATACCCGAACAACCGATTGTTTCAACTAAAGCCTCTTCGATAATACCTTCTTTAACGTTCAAAGTCAGTTTACATGCGCCTTGTTGTGGTGCACACCAACCCACACCGTGAGTTAAACCTGAAATGTCTTTTATTTCTTTCGATTTTACCCATTTGCCTTCTTCAGGTATGGGAGCTGGTCCATGATTTGG
>Ga0302170_10000695_pt1 | contig 13321 bp, 10 predicted proteins | sample I_Fen_N2_1_FD_193492 | JGI IMG/M metagenome (GOLD analysis project Ga0302170, IMG submission 193492) | Peat permafrost microbial communities from Stordalen Mire near Abisko, Sweden - I_Fen_N2_1 | ecosystem: Environmental > Terrestrial > Soil > Wetlands > Permafrost | place: Sweden: Abisko...
AAGATACCAGTAAAAAAATGGCAGCTATTTTAGAGGGAAAGCAAAAAGAATTTGGGACGGATATATATATCGTTTCAGATGAACCATACAGAGAATTAGTATATGATGGCGTTGATGTTCCATATCTTACAAAGTATTATAAAAACACAATCGTAGGCTATTCCTACAGCAAATCACTTTCACTTCCGGGTGAGAGAATTGGATACCTTGTGATTCCTGATGAAGTTACGGATAGTGAAGATGTCAAGGCAGGCGCAAGCGTTGCAACTAGAATACTGGGATTTGTAAATGCACCATCTCTTATGCAAAGAGTTGTAGCAAAGTGTGTAGATGCAAAGTGTGACGTAGAAGCATATAACAAAAATAGAGAATTATTATATAATGGATTAATTGATTTAGGATTTGAATGCGTAAAACCACAGGGCGCTTTTTATTTATTCGTAAAATCTCCAACACAAGATGAAACAGTATTTTGTGATGTTGCTAAGAAATATAATGTACTAATTGTTCCAGGCAGTGCATTTGGGTGTGCTGGATATGTAAGAATCGTTTATTGCGTAGCATATGACACAATAAAAAATTCGCTTCCCAAATTCGCAGAGATTGCAAAGGAACTTGGTGTAACAAAATAATATAACATATAGTTAGGAGCTAAGTGTGAATATGAGATCTTGGGAAAAGAATATAAGAAAAGTTGTTCCGTATGTTCCAGGTGAGCAGCCAAAGGAAATTGACATAGTTAAATTAAATACAAATGAAAATCCATATCCTCCAACGCCAAAGGCAACACAGGCTGCGGCTGAGTTTAACATGGATACATTAAAGCTATATCCAGATCCAGATGCATCTACCCTTGTAAATGTGTTGGCGGATTATTATCATTTAAATCGTGACCAGGTGTATGTTGGTGTTGGGTCGGATGACGTAATTGCAATGGCATTTATGACGTATTTTAATTCGTCTAAACCAATCCTATTTCCTGACATATCCTATTCGTTTTATAGTGTATGGGCAGACCTTTTTAAGATATCCTATGAAAGACCAGCACTGGATGAAAAACTCAATATAATTGCTTCAGATTATTATAAAGAAAACGGCGGTGTGATATTTCCGAATCCAAATGCACCAACAGCAGTATATACGGAGTTGGCTGTCGTTGAGGATATTATAAAACATAATCAGGACGTTGTTGTGATTGTGGATGAGGCATATATTGATTTTGGTGGTAAATCGGCTCTTGAATTAATTGATAAGTATGAAAACTTATTAGTGGTTCAGACATTTTCAAAGTCACGTTCAATGGCCGGTATGAGAATTGGGTATGCAATGGGAAATAAGGCTTTAATTAAGGCGCTTAATGATGTAAAATTTTCATTTAATTCCTATACGATGAATGCGACTTCACTGGCTTATGGAGTTGAGGCGGTTAAGGATGATGAATATTTTAGAGGTTGTATAGATAAGATAATTAAGACACGAGAAGTTACGAAGAAAAGGCTGATGGAGTTGGGCTTTGCATTTACGGATTCAAAGGCGAATTTTATTTTTGCTACACATAAGTCCGTTAAAGCGAAGGATATATTTGAAAAGTTGAAAGAGAAGAAAATCTTTGTAAGATATTTTGATTTGCCTAGAATTGATAACTATCTTAGAATTACGGTTGGGACGGATGAAGAGATGGAGAAGTTGGTTGAGGCGTTGGGTGAGATTGTTGGGGGATGAAACTGGTGGTAAAGGCATAAAATCATAAGGGAGAATGTGATGCAAAAATGCATGAAGTGTAATAATAAATTAGGGTATAAAAATAAAATGGGGTCATTTCTTTGGGGGTATTCACCAATTATATGTGAAGGTTGTGGAAGTAAGTATTATGTGAGGTGGTCGACAAGAATAATTTATGCATGCTTAATTTCGCTTCCAGTTATTTTGTTGAATCATTTTGTTAGTTTGGATCATGATAATAAGCTTTGGGGGTATTTGATTTGGATATTATTAGTGGTATTGGTGATGCCTTTTTGGGCAGGGTATTATAGGAAAGATGATGGGGACTCGGGAGAATAAGGAATATGGGACTTGAGGAAGTTTTCGGAATGAGGAAAGGCCTGCGGCTTTCCTTGAAGGGGGATGAAAAAATGAGGTTGAGGGAAAAGTAAGATGGGTAGCCTCTCGAGGGGGTAAGCAATGACCATCTCGAAAAGCCGTAGGCTTTCCTCGATGGATGGCTTGCGCCATATATAAATAACAATAAATAAACGCCCGGAAAAGAGCAAGCTCTCTTCCGGGCGTTTATCCATTATTATTTATGCATTGCTTAATGCGTTGCCAAAGAAGTCTTCATACCAAACCAGAAACATATAAACGGTCCAAATCTTTCTAGAGTTGTCTTCTTTACCGTTCTTATGGTCATCAAGGAACTGTACAATTTCATCTGTGTTGAAATATTTCTGCGCACCTTCGCTTGTAAAGGCGGTTTTGACTATATTGTAATATTTGTCATCGCGGAGCCAAATCATGATTGGGACTGGGAAACCTAGCTTTTTCTTTTCGGCTACCATGTCTGGTAAATATCTGTTTGCAGCCATACGCATTGCGTATTTTGTATTTTCTTTGTTAACTTTGTATTTTGTTGGAATATGTCTTGCTACTTCAAATACTTCTTTATCGAGGAAAGGAACACGAACTTCAAGTGAATGTGCCATACTCATTTTATCTGCCTTAAGAAGGATATCTCCAATTAGCCAGAAGTTAATGTCAATATATTGCATTCTTGTAACGTCATCAAGGTCCTTAACTTTATCGTAAAAAGGCTTTGTAAGATCCATATGGTTGTATTTTCCAGTAGGGTTCTTAAGAATCTTGGTACGTTCTTTTTCATTGAACATAAATGCATTCCCAATGAATCGTTCCTCAAGTTTTTTACTTGCACGAATAAGATAATTCTTGCCTTTGATTTTAAAAGGAATGAGTGAAGCAGCTTTGCCAAGTAGAACGCGGATTGGTTTTGGAATCTTTTGCATTGGTCTGAGAGCGAAAGGCTCTCTATAAATGTTATAGCCACCAAAGAATTCATCGGCACCTTCACCAGAAAGTGCTACCTTTACATGTTGCGCTGCAGTTTGACTTACAAAATAAAGTGCAATTGCAGATGGATCTGCCAAGGGCTCGTCCATATGATACTGAATCTTAGAAATAGCGCCCCAGTATTCTTCGGTTGTAATCAATTTGCTATAGTTATCAATATTGATTTCTTTCGATAAAGCCTTAGCATAATCGGTTTCGTTGTAGTTATCATAATCAAATCCAACTGTAAATGTCTTGTCACCGTTAAAAGTGGCAGCAACATAGCTTGAATCTACACCACTTGAAAGAAATGATCCAACTTCAACATCACTGATTTTATGATGCTCAATGGAGTCGTGCATAGCTTTGTCGATATTTTCAATAATAACATCTAGGGAAGCACTTTCATCAGCTTCAAATTTTGGCTCCCAATAACGTTTTATGTCAAGTTTTCCATCTTTAAAAGTTAAGCAATGTGAAGGCATAAGTTTGTAGATGCCTTTGAAGAAAGTTTCTTCTAGAACTGAGTATTGAAATGTAAGGTAATTTTCAAGCGCAACATCGTTCACGGCTTTTTCATATTTTGGATAAGAAAGAATGCTCTTGATTTCGGATGCAAATACAAGATTGCCATCTACAACAGCATAGTAAAAAGGCTTGATACCAAAGAAATCACGTGCACCAAATATAGTGTCGTTCTTGCTGTCCCAGATCACAAATGAAAACATTCCACGTAACTTTAGTAGCATATCTTCTCCATACTCTTCGTAAGCATGAATCAAAACTTCTGTATCAGAGTTATTTTTAAAGACATGGCCTTTATTTATAAGGTCTTCTCTTAAATCCATATGATTGTATATCTCACCATTAAATACGATTACAACTTCGTTTGTTTCATTATACATAGGCTGGCTTCCATTATCCAAATCAATAATACTAAGTCGTCTGAAACCCAAATAAGCTTTGCCGTCAACGTGCTGTCCAGCACTGTCGGGGCCTCGATGAATAATCTTATTCATCATATTAGTAAGAACAGTTTCGCCATCCTCAAGATATCCAGTAAATCCAACAAATCCACACATAATGTGCCTCCTTATATATCGTAATGCAACTTTGTCGCATTACGTTGCGAGGTTTCCTACAGAAAATCTCGTAATTATAGTTTTATTTGTGTTAAATTATCTATAGTCTTAACAACAATTATACAGATTATAGCAAAAATATGAAAAATCGTCAATTAACTACACATTATTTCAAAAATAAATGCATATGAAAGGGGAACCTTCAATGTGCATAAAAAAAGAAAAAAATAGGGGAAGATTTATAGAAAAAAACAAGATACATTAAAATAGAAATATTAAAATACAATAATTTGAAAATAATAAAATTATATTTCGGTATATACATACAATATGTAGGGTTTACAAACCCTTATAAATGCCTTATAATATTATTCTATATGACGAATGAAAGAGGTAGATAAAAATGGCAAAAATCAAAATGACAACACCACTCGTTGAGATGGACGGAGACGAGATGACTAGGATTTTATGGAAGATGATTAAAGATGAACTCCTAAATCCATTTATCGAACTTAATATAGATTATTATGATCTTGGACTTAAATATAGAAATGAAACGAATGATCAAGTTACAATTGATTCAGCTGAAGCAACCAAAAAATATGGGGTTGCAGTAAAATGCGCAACAATCACTCCCAATGCAGCTAGAATGCCAGAATACAATTTAAAAGAAATGTATAAGAGCCCGAATGGAACAATAAGAGCAATTCTTGATGGCACTGTATTTAGAGCACCAATTATAGTTAAAGGAATCGAACCACTTGTAAAAAACTGGAAGAAACCAATTACGATTGCAAGACATGCATATGGAGATGTTTACAGAGCCTCAGAAATGAGAATTTCCGGACCTGGTAAAGCAGAAATCGTATTTACAGCAGAAGATGGTACAGTAACAAAAGAACTGATTCATGATTTTAAAGGTTCAGGAATTGTACAAGGTATGCACAATCTTACAGATTCTATTGAAAGCTTTGCAAGAAGCTGTTTCAATTTTGCACTAGATGTAAAGCAGGATTTATGGTTCGCAACAAAGGATACGATTTCAAAAAAATATGATCATACATTCAAAGATATTTTCCAAGAGATGTACGATGCAGAATACGATGATAAGTTTAAGGCAGCAGGCATAGAATATTTCTACACATTGATTGATGATGCAGTAGCTCGTGTAATGCGTTCAGAAGGCGGATATATTTGGGCTTGTAAGAATTATGATGGTGATGTTATGAGTGATATGGTTGCGACTGCATTTGGATCACTTGCAATGATGACATCAGTACTTGTATCTCCACAAGGCTATTATGAATATGAAGCTGCTCATGGAACAGTTCAGAGACACTACTACAAGCACCTTAAAGGTGAAGAAACATCAACTAACTCAGTGGCAACAATCTTTGCATGGACAGGTGCGCTTAGAAAACGTGGTGAGTTAGATGGTAATAAGGAACTTGGAATATTTGCAGATAAGCTTGATACTGCTTGTATTAAGACGATTGAAGCTGGTAAAATGACAAAGGATCTTGCTCTCATCACATCAATTCCTAATGTTACAGTGCTGAATAGTTATGATTTCATCAAAGCAATCAGAATTACGTTAGAAAAAATGCTTTAAAAATTGTGGGTGATTGGACCTATGATGTAGGAGGGTGTGTAGATGAATTTCGAGGTAAACCATTTATTTAAAATACCAAATTTACTGTGTTATGTAAGGATTATTTTGGTGCCAGTATTTTGCTATATGTTTTTTGGAGCAGATACGGCAGGGGATTATTATATGGCAGCAGGAATTGTACTTATTTCTGGATTTACAGATTTTCTAGATGGTCAAATTGCTAGAAGATGTAATATGATAACGGATGTAGGAAAACTTTTAGATCCATTTGCAGATAAATTAATGCAATTAGCAATGCTTATATGCCTTACAATTAAAATTAAGTTTATGTATCTACTGGTGATTTATCTTATTGTTAAGGAAGTTTCAATGTTCATAGCCGCAATTGTTATATACAAGAAATACAAAAAACGTTTAAATGGAGCCAAATGGTACGGCAAGGTATGCACAGCAGTTTTATATGCTATTATGCTAACTTTAATCGCATTTCCAGGGCTCAACAGTAATGTTCAAGAATATCTGCTGATTGTATGTGCATCTGCATTGACGTTGGCATTTGTTATGTACATTAGAATTTATATAAAGATGCTAAATGATAGGAAATTAGGGAATAAAGAATTCGTGATTTACTATTAACAAGTGATGGGGGAGCCATAAAGATGATTCATTATTATTTTCACAACATGGATATTAATCAAGTTGTAGTTTGGTTCTTTTTATACAGTTTCTGCGGATGGTGTATGGAATGTATCGTAATTAGACGTGATCTTGGATACTGGGAGAACAGAGGATTTGCAAAGATGCCATTTTGTGTAATTTATGGTGTTGGAACATTTACCGCATATCATTTATTTGCACCAATACAGAATAACTATATTGCTTTATATATTGTGGGCGCAATTGGAGCAACAATATTTGAGTATTTAACAGCGAATATTATGCAGAAGTTGTTTGGTGAAGTCTGGTGGAATTATGAATATAAGAAATTTAACTATAAAGGAGTTATTTGTTTAGAAAGTACTTTGGCATGGGGATTTTTATCATTATTGATATTTGGATTTTTCAATAATCATATTGAATTTTTTATTAAATCATTGAATCATGAATTTGTAGTAATTTTAAGCACATTTTTAGTGATTGCATATTTAGTTGATTTTACATACCATTTTACAAGATCTGTTTTTGCAAAACGGGAACCGGAAGATATTGTGAATAATAGGTTTAATGATTTTGTATAATTCGAATAAGACAAAATAAGGATGCCGTTTATTTTAGGGGCATTTCTTCCTTTGTAGTGCGCCCATCACGGACGCACTTTTATAAGTTAAACAAAGAATATGGGAGTTGTTATGGGTAGATTTTTTAGAGAAGACTGGAAGCTGCTTAAAAAGGGTGGAAGGAATATGTTCCTATTTGAAATTTCATATAAAATGATTGCGGTGGCTATTATATATCCATTGGTTATTTTAATGATGAATTTAGCAATTAAAATGATAGGAGTGCGATATCTGACAAATGAATACATTGTGAAAGTTATTACAAATCCACTCGTGATATTTGCTTTAGTGTGCTCATTTTTGTTAGTTGCATTATATGTTTTATATGAAATGATATACATCTCATCTTGTTATGAATTTAAGAAAAAACAGCATAGATTATCACTATTTCAAGTTGCACATATTTCTTGGAAAATTTTTTCTAAAGTATTTAAATTTAAAAACTGGATTTTAATACCGTTTACTTTGATTTCTGTATTAGCAATTAATATAGTAGTTATTTTGAATTTGGTAATGTCAGGAACAACAAATAATTTGTGGGCTTCTTATGTTTTGAAGTGCTCTTGGAAGAGCTGGGTCATATTTGCGTTTGTATCGTTATTAATATATATTCCAGTTGTTTTAGGGTGTTTTACAGTGATTTTTTTTATGAAGGAAGATGAGAGCTTTAGAGCATGTTTCAGAAAGAGCTTTCGAATAGTTAAAAAAAATATATTTAGAATATTTGGAACAATAGTAATATATAATATTGTTATTGTACTTGTGATTATATTGCTTTATGCTATTTTGTCAGTAATACTTATTGCGGGAGTGAAGCTTTTGGACATGGCATATATGGGAAGTGCTGTATATTTGTCTACTCTTAGAATCTTTAGAAATGGTGTAAAAATCTTTTTGGTACTTATTTCAGTTCCAGCTTCTTATACCTTACTTTGCAGGTTGTATAATAAGATAGGTAAAGACGACAAACATAATACATTACCAAACGAATTAGTGGAAAATAAACCAAAGAGAAATAGAATCATACTTGTTATTTTGGTATTTGTAGCAATCACTTTAAATATTACTTATGTTGTTATGGCATTTAACAAAAATCCCTTTGATAAGGTAGCAATCCTTAGTGATATTAAGATTACGGCACATAGAGGAAGCTCTCTAAAGGCCCCAGAAAACACGATGGCTGCATTTGAGAAGGCAATTGAGGATATGGCTGATTATATCGAATTGGATGTTCAGCAGACACAAGATGGAGCAATTATAGTAATGCATGACCCTAGTGTGTATAGAACGACAGGTGTAAATAGATATGTATGGGAAATGACTTTGGAGCAGATTGAGGAACTTGATGCGGGTTCGTTTTTTTCACAACAATATGCAGGGGAGAAAGTTCCTACTTTAGACGAAGTGATTAAGCTTGCAAAAGGAAAGACAAAGCTAAATATAGAAATCAAACCAAGTGGGCATGATACTGATTTGGCAGAAAGTGTTGTAAATATAATAAAGGATAACAATTTTACTCAGGATTGCATTATTACATCCTTTGATTATTCTACGTTAAAGAAAGTAAAAGAAATTGATAAGGATATCGAAGTTGGATATATTCTTTCCGTTGCATATGGCAATTTTTATAATATGGATGATATTGATTTTTTTAGTGTAAATGCATCTTTCTTATCAAAGATAACTGTAGATGCAATTCACAATGCAGGTAAACAGGTTCATGCGTGGACTGTAGATAATACCGTTTCAATAAAAAATCTTGCAAATAAAGGCGTCGATAATATTATTACTGACGTTCCAATTGCGGCAAAAGAAGTGATATATTCAAGAAATACTAGTGAAACACTTATAAATATGATAAAATATGTATTTAGTAATTGAGTAAAGTATGCAGAATAGATTGGAGTGAAAGTCTTATGGCAGAAACATTTGAAATGGCAGAAAAGGTCGAGAAGTTAATACTTCTAAGTGTAAAACTTCAAGAAGACGATGATACAGAGGGATCTTTAGATGAACTTGCAGAACTCGTTAGAACAGCAGGAGGAGAGTCTGTTGGTAAGGTGATTCAAAATAGAGAAAAAGTCCATCCAGGAACTTACATTGGAAAAGGAAAAATAGAAGAAGTAAAAGAATTATTATGGGAGCTTGGAGCAAATGGAGTTGTGTGCGATGATGAATTATCACCCGCGCAGTTAAGAAATCTCGAAGCAGAACTTGATACAAAAGTAATGGACAGAACACTTGTGATCCTTGATATATTTGCAAATAGAGCATTAACAAAAGAAGGTAAGATTCAAGTTGAGTTGGCACAGTTAAAATATCGTTCTTCTAGACTTGTGGGTCTTAGAAGTTCACTCTCTAGACTTGGCGGAGGTATTGGAACAAGAGGCCCTGGTGAAAAGAAAATCGAAATGGACAGACGTGTTATCAAAGACAGAATTGTACAGCTTAACAAAGATCTTGATGATGTTAAGTGCCATAGAGAGGTGACTAGGCAACAAAGAAGCAAGGTTTGCTCAACAGTCATTTCCATTGTAGGATATACGAATTCAGGAAAATCAACATTACTAAATAAATTGACAGATGCTGGAGTGCTTTCTGAGAATAAGTTGTTTGCTACGCTTGATCCAACGACAAGAACTCTTGTGCTTCCAAGTAAGGAATCGGTTCTGATTACAGATACTGTTGGTTTCATAAGAAAACTTCCTCATAATTTAATTGATGCATTTAGAAGTACATTAGAGGAAGCAAGGTATTCTGATATTATTATCCATGTAGTAGATAGCTCTAATCCAGATATGGAAAAACAGATGGCAATCGTGTATGAAACTTTAAGCGATTTAGGGGTGAGCGACAAGCCAATTATTACGTTATTTAATAAAAGTGATATATTAGAGCATAAACCAATATTAAAGGATTTTATGGCTGATACCACACTTGCGGGATCTGCAAAGACTGGAGAAGGATTAGATCAGTTAATAGATATAATAGATAAATTACTTAGAGATAAGAAAATATATTTAGAACGTTGTTATCCATTTAACGAAGCAGCTAAGATACAAACGATCAGAAAATATGGACAGTTGATCAGTGAAGAATATACGGAAAATGGTATTGAGGTTAAGGCATTTGTACCCAAAGAAGTATACAGTCAGATTTAGGGAGGGACACAGGACATATGAGTTTAGCAGATAATTTGTTTATTAATATGTGTAAAGATATTCTTGAAAACGGAGTAAGTACAGAAGGTGAGAAGGTAAGACCAAAGTGGGACGACGGCTCATCTGCATATACAATTAAAAAATTTGGCGTAGTAAATCGGTATGATTTGTCAAAAGAATTTCCCGCCATTACGCTTAGAAGAACCGCTTTTAAGAGCTGCATAGATGAAATCCTTTGGATATGGCAGAAGAAATCTAATAATGTAAATGATTTAAATAGTAAAATTTGGGACAGTTGGGCAGATGAAGATGGCTCAATTGGTAAAGCATATGGATATCAGTTAGGCGTAAAACATAAATATAAAGAGGGCGAAATGGATCAAGTTGACAGAGTCCTTTTTGATTTAAAAAATAATCCTTATAGTAGAAGGATTATGACTAATATATATGTGCATCAGGATTTGCATGAGATGAATCTATATCCTTGTGCATATAGTATGACATTTAATGTGACAGGCAACAAATTAAATGCTATCTTAAATCAACGTTCACAAGATATTCTTGCAGCAAATAATTGGAATGTTGTTCAATATGCAGTATTACTTCATATGATAGCACAGGTAAGCGGGCTTGAAGCGGGTGAATTTGTTCACGTAATCGCAGATGCTCATATATATGATAGGCATATTCCTATTATTAAGGAACTGATTGAAAGACCAACATATAATGCACCAATTTTTCATATGAATCCAGAAATTAAGGACTTTTATGAATTTAAGATAGATGATTTCTCACTTGAAAATTATCAGCATGGTGCACAAGTCATAGGGATTCCGGTTGCTGTTTGATTTTCAACTATGTAATTTGAATTACGAATAAATTGGAGGACAATACTTATATGAATATGATTGTAGCAGTAGATAAAAATTGGTCTATAGGCAACAAAGGAAAACTTTTGATAAGCATTCCAGAGGATATGCAACTTTTTAGAAAAGAGACAACTAATAAAATAGTAGTTATGGGAAGAAAAACGTTAGAAAGCTTTTCGAATGGACTTCCACTAAAAAATAGAACTAATATTGTAATAACAAGTGATAAGAGTTATAATGTCAAAGATGCCATAATATGTCACAGCATAGAAGAAGCGTTAGAAGAGATTAAAAAGTATCCAAGTGAAGATGTGTATGTGATTGGTGGAGGAACTATTTATAGACAATTCCTTCCATATTGTGATGTTGCACATGTGACAAAAATAGATTACGAGTATGATGCAGATACACAATTTCCTAATTTAGACGAAATGTCTGAGTGGTCAATTGCGGAAAGAAGCGATGAACGTACCTATTTTGATTTGGAATATGAATTTTTAAGATACATAAGAAAGTAAACAAATTGTTTCACAATAGTGATTCAATCATCGGTAAATATGAAAGAGGTAGAGGAATGTTTTGTACTAAATGTGGAAAAGATGCCGGTAATGCTATTTTCTGTCCAAGTTGTGGAAATAGAATTATACCAGCAGAAATAACTGGAACACCAGAGGAAATGCCAGGAACACCAGAAACACCAGTGGAAATGCCAGTAACGCCAGAAACACCAGTAGAGATGCCGGTAACACCAGAAACACCAGTGGGAATGCCAATAACACAAGAAATGCCAGAAGCACCAGTAGCGCCAACAGCACCAGCAGAGGATCCAGCATCTTTTGGTATCCAAAAGCCGATTAAGAAAAAGAAAAAATGGCCTATCGTAACAGGAATTGTGGTAGCTGTCTTGATTGTACTCGGGGTAGCAGGATACCTTGTTTATCCATTGCTTCTTCCAATTATTAATCCTAAGGCATATGCTGTGTCAGCCTTAAAAAACACAACATCAAAATTAGCAGATAATGTAGAGGGCGTAATGAAAAATGCTGATTTCTCAGCAGCAACAAATCCTCAAGAGGTGTCAATCTCATTACAGCTTGACAAACTTGATGTTCAAGACAGTAGTCTTCTTTCTGATTTTAGCGGAAAGAATGTTACAATGACAATTCAAACTTCACCAATTGATTCTGTTGAAGCAGGAACAATTACACTTGGAACTAGTGGTTCAGCAGCATTATCAATTCAATTTTACATGGATGATTCAGATCTTACGTTTAAGATTCCGGAACTTTCAAGCCAGACATTTTCAATCAGTGTATCGTCAATCACAGCTACTTCAGATTATTCTTATAGCGAACTTTCAGATATGATGAGTTCTTTAAGCAGTTCTGATATTCAAAAATATATGAATCAGTATTCAACTCAAATCAAGGCAGTTATACAAGATACAATTAAAGGACTTGACACTGTAATTGAAAGTGCAGATTATTCAAGAACTGATAGCAAAACATATGAATCTGAAAATGGTGATATCAAGGTATCTGTTTATGATATTGTTATTAGTGAAGATGCGATTAAAAAAGGTGTTTTAGCAACTATAAATAATCTCTTTAATGATAAGGAATTAAGTTCATATGTCAGTCTGTTGACGATGGCAATTGGTCAAACCAAACAAGAACTGATTTCTGAAGTCGCAAATGCTGATTTAGGTATTGATAAAATTCCATTTACGGTATATATCAATAATGACAAAGAAATTGTTAAGACAATTTTTGATTTAAATAAAATCACGGGCGATGATGCTACATTTTCATTGGAATTTATAGGTAAAGATAAAGCTTATGATTATGTGGTAGCTAATGTTGTAGTTGATAATAGTACAGCTAAAATAATTGCAAAGAATGAAGGCGATACATTTTATTATGGAATAGATATTCGTCCAGATCAAGCAATGTACAAAGATGAATTCGTAACTTTTGGAATTCAAGGAAAGATGCAAAAATCAGGAAGTGACATTAGTATTACGATTGATAAAATGTTTGCGACTGGTAATGCAGAGGGAGCAGATTTTGATGTTGCACTTTCAGGTAAAACAACCTCAAAAACCATTTCTTCAGTACCATCAAAGAGCTCGAGTTTATCGAAAGCAATTGATGTTGAATATATGACAACAACTCAGTTAAAAACAATTCTTACAGAAGTATCAAACAACATTCCTAAACTGAAAGGTAAACTTCCAGATAGCTTTTTAAGTGAAATGACT
>Ga0302170_10000698_pt1 | contig 13256 bp, 6 predicted proteins | sample I_Fen_N2_1_FD_193492 | JGI IMG/M metagenome (GOLD analysis project Ga0302170, IMG submission 193492) | Peat permafrost microbial communities from Stordalen Mire near Abisko, Sweden - I_Fen_N2_1 | ecosystem: Environmental > Terrestrial > Soil > Wetlands > Permafrost | place: Sweden: Abisko...
CAAAGCAATATCGCAATAAGTTGGTAGGATATTGCATGAATTGAGCTTGCAAATATAAGGTTTTTTACATCATTATACAATTAAGCGCCTACATCTATAATTTGGTCAGTTTTAAACCAAACAAATTTGGCGTAAAAAGAGTTTTATGAGTAGTTTTGCTAAATTAAAATAAACATATAATGTATGAATGATAATTTTGCCCACAGGGCGGCTGACTGGGATAGCCCTGCAAAAATAGAGATGACGGAAATATTTGTTGCAGAGATGATGCATCATATAAAGCCTAATAAGAATTGGAAAGCGTTGGAGATTGGTGCCGGGACAGGACTGGTAGGTTTACAAATTCTACCATATATAGGTGAAATTGTTTTCGAAGATATTTCTGCAGCGATGCTAGAAATTTTGAAAAGCAAATTGAAAGGTCTGGAGCCTGTGGAAATGCTTCATGGTGAAGTGTTCGATTACAGGAAACAGGATATTGATTTGATTTTTTCGTGTATGGCTTTTCATCATATTCCAGAAATTGAGGAGGCGCTGAAGCATTTGTATAAGATAACAACTCCCGGTGCATTGATAGTTGTGGGGGATATTCGTAGCGAAGATGGCTCTTTTCACCGTTTTGAGCCAATACCACATCGGGGCTTTGACACAGGTTTGTTATCCGGGCAGTTTCGTGATGCCGGATTTGAGGTTCTTGTTTTGCGCACTTATAATGTACTGACGAGAGAGGGTAAAAGGTAAGCTGACCGGCTATGAACAATTTATTCTTGTTGCAAAAAAGAGTTAGATATCTTTTGTTTAACTGATTTTTGACGTTTGAAAATCAAATTCCTTAATTTTGTATTTGTTTGTTTGTCTGTTTTGCCCGTAAATTTAGCCTTTTAAGCTGTAAATTCATCACTTTTGTTAATTATATCTATCATTTTATCTATGAATCTACTTCTGTTGAGCTAAATTACTGGTGTTTTGCGAATTTATATTAATCTATTATATAAAAAAATGTATATTATCACTATAGTTACAAAATAAATGCCATTATTTGTTGGCAATGTAGTGGCTGAGATCTTTTTTTGATGTAAATTTGTCGCGTTATGAAGAAAACGACTATCTGGATACTCATTGTTTTTATGGTTTTGACCTTTGTGGGGCTTATAGTTCTGCAAGCTAGATATGTGAGAGTAAATGCAGAAATGGTTGAAAATCAGTTTAATGACAATGTCCAACGGAGTTTGTTTCAAACAGTTAGCTTGGTTGAAGAGAATGAGGCATTAGAATATCTAGGCCAAACACTTGAAGGGGAAGATTACTCCGGAACTTCAAACAAGCTTCTGAGTATGGATGCTAAAAATATTCGACTTAAGAATAATATTGATAGCATGGCCGGAAGTCTGAAATTGACTTCGGAGCAGCTGAATCGACCTAGCATCAGATTGTCTACACGTCATGGAAAATCAACTATCGAGGAAACATCTCGCTACTTGCAAGAAAAATTCAAACAAAATTTTTCGCGATCTAAAACAATTTTAGATCAAGCTGTATTTAGATGGATGAAAGAAATTGACGAAAAAGAAATAAGTGAACGCGTCAACTTTGAAGAGCTGAACGGAATTTTAGAAAAGGTATTGGTTAACAATGGTGTTGATTTGCCTTTTTTCTATTCCATAGTTGATCAGCAGGGCAAAATCATCTATAATTGTCATAAAGATATACATCAGGAAGGTTTAAACAACACACTAAGTAATATTTATACGCAGAAGCTATTCCCATTTGAGGAGTCAAATAAAGTGGCATATTTGCAGGTTACTTTTCCTACGAAGCAAAATTATATTTTGAATTCGATGAATTTACTTTTGCCTTCAATAGCGCTGGTTATACTCATTTTATTGGTGTTTATCGTGGCTATTGTTATTATTTTCAGGCAGAAGAAGTTGAACAACATGAAAAATGACTTCGTTAATAATATGACGCATGAATTGAAAACTCCGATATCAACCATTTCTTTAGCTTCACAAATGTTGCAAGATACTGGAGTTGGCAAAACACCGGAAACGCTTAAGCATATTTCAAATGTGATTCGCGACGAAACAAAGCGGTTAAGTCTTCAGGTTGAAAAAGTATTGCAAATGGCTGTTTTTGAGAAAGACAAATCAATGCTTAAACTGAATGAAATTCAAATTAATTCGCTGATATCGGATATAATAAGTAACTTTTCGTTGAAAGTGACTAGCAAAGGAGGTAAGATCACCTCGAATTTGAAAGCTGCAAATGACTTGGCTTTGGTTGACGAGGTACATTTCACGAATGTTATTTTCAATTTGATGGATAATGCTTTAAAATATTGTGATAAACCATTACTCTTGACTATTGAAACATGGAATGAAAAGGATAATTTGCTTATTAGCATTGAAGATAATGGAATTGGAATTAATAAAGAAGATTTAAAACGGGTTTTTGAGAAATTCTATCGCGTGTCGACGGGTAATCTACACAATGTAAAAGGATTTGGATTAGGCTTGGCTTACGTAAAAAAAATTATTAATGAACATCGTGGATCCATTAAAGTGGAGAGCGAAATAAATATTGGAACAAAATTCACTATTACAATACCAACTTTAAAAAATTACGAGTTATGACAGACGAAAAAGTAAAAATTTTGTTGTGCGAAGATGATGAAAATCTTGGCATGCTTCTCAGAGAGTATTTGCAAACCAAAGGGTATGATGCAGACTTGCAACCAGATGGAGAAGCTGGTTACAAAGCTTTTTCAAAAAACAAATACGACTTGTGTGTGTTCGATGTAATGATGCCAAAAAAAGACGGATTTGCATTGGCAGCTGATGTGCGCTCATTAAATGCTGAAGTGCCTATCATTTTTCTTACTGCAAAATCGATGAAAGAAGATATTTTGCAGGGTTTTAAATTGGGTGCTGACGATTACTTGTCAAAACCATTCAGCATGGAGGAATTGTTGTATCGTATTGAATCAATATTACGCCGTGTGAAAGGTAAACGTGCAAAAGACGTTGTGACTTATCAAATCGGATCTTTTACATTTGATGCTCAAAAACAATTGCTTTCTTTTGAAGGTGAGTCTAAGAAACTGACAACTAAGGAATCGGAATTGTTGAATTTGTTGGCTGCAAATGCCAATAATATTTTAGAACGTAATTTTGCTCTAAAAACTATCTGGGTTGATGATAATTATTTCAATGCTCGTAGCATGGATGTATATATCACAAAATTACGTAAATTATTGAAAGATGATCAAGATGTGGCTATTATCAATATTCATGGCAAGGGTTATAAATTGATCACTCCTCAGGTAAAAGAAGACTAATTAGTTTTAGTTTCTCCATAAAAAACCGTTCAGAAGAACGGTTTTTTTTATGGAAAAAAGTTATTGAATAATCTTTGAAATTTCTTTCGCCTCACTTACTATGTATTTTGGCGAGAATTTTTCTAGTTCTATCCGGGGACGAAATCCCCATGTAACTCCTGCGGCATCAATACCAGCATTCTGTGCTGTTTGCATGTCAACACCTGAATCGCCAATATAAAGCACTTCCTCTTTTTTTACTTTTGCAATACTAAGAATGTCATGGATAATCCTTGAGTCGGGTTTTGTTGGTATTCCTTCACGCTGACCGAATACGGCAATAAATGTAATTTGTGGAAAGAAGTGACGAATCAGTTTTTCCGTGGCCTGCTGGTATTTGTTGGAAGCAACAGCTAGCTTTATTTTTGACGCTTGCAATTCTTCTAGCAATTTAATTACTCCCGGATAAGGCGTGGTCAAGTCCGTATTATGCAATTCATAATGATTCAAAAAATGGTTTCGAACTTGCAATATATTTTGGGGCGTTCTTGACTTCTCCGGTAGAGCTCTTTCAAAGAGTTTATTTATTCCGTTGCCTACAAAGAAACGATAGTCATCTGTTTTATGGATGAGAAAGCCACATTGAGTTAGCGCATAGTTGGTACTTGCAGCTAAGTCGTCAACAGTATCGAGTAAAGTTCCGTCGAGATCAAAAATAAGAAGAGATTTCATTCGTTTTTTATTTAAAATGGGTATTGTTTCTGTCGTTGAATAAACGGTTATATGACCTGTTTTGTTGTCTTGTAGTTTTACTGTCGCCTTTTTTTGTGGATTTAGAGCAGTAAATAAATTTATATTTATTTATGTGTAACATTAAATGCTACATCGTCCTATAGCAATAAATTGTTTGTCTGTTTTGTGCATTTGCTTTTGAGTATTTTTTGTTTTTTTTATAATTGCCGATTGCTGTTTTTTATTTAAACATGATTGATAATTTAAAATGAAGATTACAGACAGTGCGCTTAAATACAACCAATTACTTTGTTGTGATTAACTTAAATTAAAAACCGATTCTTTCTGAATGGCTTGGTCAATCTTTGATAGTTAAATCATAGGCTTGTTTTATTCTCCCGAGTAATTCATCGTTGTAATATAATAAATATTTTATAGTATTTTTGTATATATGATTTCGATAGAGTTAATATATGTTTATTGGCTTCTTTGATTGTATTTGATGTACAAAAACAGATTTATGAAACGGGTATACAGCAGACTATTTATTCTTGGGTGTTTTCTTTTTTCTTTTGAAATAATCTCAGTTAATGCCGCCAATTATAGCAATGAACTTTTAGAGGCAAATAAGATGTCTGTGGTCTGGGCCGGAGCATCAGTTAGTGCTACTGTTAATGGGACAACAGCGGTATGTGTGACTGATGCTGCACCGAATGTGACTTTTATTGGCTCTGGAGGAACAGCACCCTATACTTTCACTTACAAAGACAAAGATAACATAGAGCATACTCTTTCGTCAGATGCAAGCAGCAATGTAGGGACATTATCGGTTTCAAATACCACTGCGGGAACCTTTATTTATACACTAATCCGTGTTTCGGATGCTAACCATGATACGCAAGATATAACGGGTCAAGTGGCCACAGTTACTGTGAGTGCAATTCCGGATGCAAGCTTTACTTTCACTAATAATCAATGCTCAGGTTCTGCTGTTTCATTTAATTCTAATGCTGTTGGTTCTTACACTTACACTTGGGATTTTGGCGATGGTACGACGTCAACGTTAGCCAATCCAACCCATCAATTTTCTTCTGCTGGCAATAGTTCTACGCCGTTTAATGTAAGTTTAACGGTCACCGGAAATCCTGCCACATGCAGTCATTCTACTACAAGAACAGTTACTGTTCAACAAGGCCCGGATCCAACCCTTAATTCATCTGCAGAATCAGCAATAGACGAAGGTCAAACTATATTTAAGACATGTAGTAGCTCAGCGACTGACATTACATTTTCCAATGGATCGTCAACCCTACCCACTAATACCAATTACACAATCAGCTGGGGAGATGGAACCCCTGATTTTGCTGCCGCAACATGGGGCGTAACAACTCACAGATATAATTTAGGGCTTTGGACTCTTACTTATACTATTACTGGACAATCCGGTTGTTCTGCAACAAAAACTTACAAAGTATTTATAGGCTCTATTCCTGCAGGGAATCTAAACAACCCCGGTAATACAGATATTTGTGGTAATAACACGATCGAATTTAAAATTACAGGAATAAAAAATAATCCTCCAGGAACTGTCTATACCATCACATTCAGTGATGGCACTGCTCCTCTGACGTATATTCATCCTACTACAGATTCTGTTTTTTCTGTTTTACATTCTTTTAAGTCATCTTCGTGTGGATTCACAACGCTCAGTGGTATCACGAATGCTTTCTATGCCAGACTGTTAATTTCAAATCCATGCGGTCAGGCCGAATCAACTGTATCGCCAATCTACGTTTCTACACCTCCAAAGCCCAGTTTTTTTGTGCAAGCCACTACAACATGCACAAATATGAGTCTTTGTTTTATAAATACTACAACTGGTTCTGTTGCAATAACGAACAATGGGACTGGAAGTTCTTGTAGTACAGCTCTAAAAACGATATGGACAATCACCCCTTCAACCGGATTTACCTTAGGTTCAGGTTCTTTAGGGAATGATTTTGGTAAAGATATCACAGACCAAAACCTTTGGACAAGCGGCACTGCCTCTATTTGCCCTATCTTCACCAGTCCGGGAAATTACACCATCACCATGAAGGCTGCAAACCGATGCGGTGGTGGGCAAAAAGACACAGTTATTTGCGTTGATGCACCTTTAGTTCCTACTTTTACATTAGATCAAAGTGAAGGATGCGCTCCATTAACGATCAATACCACAAATACTACAGATATTTCAAACACCTGTAAAACGCCTGATTACTCTTGGGATGTTAGTTATACACCTGCCAACTGTGGAACAACTTCATCTTATGTTTTTACCAATGGAACTAACTCTATATCTGCAAGCCCCTCATTGCAATTTATAAATCCAGGGAACTACACCATAAGGTTAAGAGCAACAAACACCTGCGGAATAAGACAGATAGTTAAAACAATAAAAGTCAAGGCACCTCCTACTGTTGTAATCAATAATATTCCAGATTACTGTGGTTCGACAACGATAGCTCCAACAGCAACGATTAACAGCTGTGCGCCAAACACCACAGGCATGACTTATGCATGGAACTTTCCGGGGAGTACAACCATTACCACCTTAACTACCGAGAATCCCGGGAATATCACCTATAATACACCCGGAACATACACCGTTACTTTAACCGTAAAAAACGAGTGTGGCGTTGAAGTTACTGCAACTAAAACTTTCACTGTAAACATTGAACCAATCTTGACAAATTCAGTTCTTTCGCAGACAACCTGCTCGGGAATAGCAACTAGTCCAATAACATTGACATCCAATCTAGCTGACGCAGTTTTCTCTTGGACTGCAACTGGAACTACAGGGCTTAGCGGATTTACATCTTCGGGGACATCAAACATAATACCGCCACAATTAATCACTTCCACAAGCTCAACTCCTGCCACAATTACCTATGCCATCACTCCAAAAAGAGGAAGCTGTTTTGGCGCTGTAGTCTATTACACAATAACTGTTAATCCATTGCCTCGGATCACCACACATCCGACGGCGAAAACCTCCATCTGTAAAGATGGAATTATTGCGTCTTTATCAGTTGGCTATACCAACGGAACCGGCACTCCAGTCTACCAATGGTATTCAAACCTTAATAATTCAAATATTGGAGGGACAAAGATTACTTCAGGAGGAACAAGCAATACATATGACCCACCAACTTCAACAGTTGGTGCAACTTATTATTATTGCGTAATATCTTTCCCTGATGGAGGATGTTCAGACATTGCTTCTAATACAGCCACTGTCGAGATCAATGATCCACCTGTAATTTCATCGCAACCAACTCCATTGCAAACAGCCTGCATAGATATGACTGGAGTGCCTACTTTAAGTGTTAGCTATTCAGGCGGTGCAGGGACGCCAACTTATCAATGGTTTAGCAACAGCAACAATACAAATTCCGGAGGAACTCCAATTCCAGTTGCTACATCGGCAAGTTATAAACCCGATCCGTTCTTTGCTACAGGTACATATTATTATTATGTAGAGATTGAAATACCTGGTAATAATTGTGGAAATCTACGGAGTGATGTGGCAACGATTGTCGTTGTGTCCGACCCCATAATCTCAGAACAACCAACCTCTACGCAAACTATTTGCCAAGGTGCCACACCGACAGATTTAAAAGTTTCGGCTACCGGTGGAGCCGGTACTTATGCTTATCAATGGTATGGAAACTCAACAAATAACACATGGATGGGTGCTTCCATACCGGGTGCCACAACTAGTACATTTACTCCACTAACAACAACTGTTGGAACTAAATACTATTACTGCATAATTACCCAACCCGATGGAAAAGGATGTAATGTTTCCAGTACTGCAGCCGAAGTTATTGTAAAAGCTCCTGCCAGCATTACAGCCCAGCCTATATCAAGTGCCGTTTGTCAAGGTGGAACTGCTACACCCTTATCTGTAGCATATACTAATGGAACCGGTTCTCCAACATATCAATGGTATTCAAGTCCCGGAAACATTAATAGTGGGGGGACTTTCATTAGCGGAGCAACAGCTGTTAGTTTTGATCCACCAACTACTACAGTAGGAACGTCGTATTATTATTGTGTTATTAAGTTATCACCGGGAGGATGTTCGGATTTGATCTCAGCCGCAGCTACGGTAATAGTTAGTCCAACTCCGGGAATTCAAGACCAGCCAACCCCTTCACAAGATATTTGTGTTGGTGGAACAACAGCTGTACCTTTAACTGCAACTTACTCGGGAGGATCCGGGATTGCATCTTACCAATGGTACTCAAACACGACTACATCAACTTCCACAGGGAATCTTATTCCTGGAGCAACTGGGGCTACTTATACTCCACTACCATTTACATCAACCGGGACTTATTATTTTTATGTGAAAATATCTTTATCCGGAAGTAGTTGTGGATATGTTTTAAGTCAACCTGCACAAATTAATGTTGTTGCAGATCCCATTGTTACATCTCAACCATTATCAGATCAGATTTTGTGTCAGAACGCAACTCCCTCTGACCTAACCTTAGATGCTACAGGCGGATTGGGATCGTTTACTTATCAATGGTATCAGAATGCAGCCAATAATACAACAACAGGAGTCGCTATTTCTAATGCAACATCTAAAACATATACGCCTTCTACCGCTACCATTGGAACTATGTATTATTACTGCATAATTTCACAGCTCAATGGTCCCGGGTGTAGCGTAACCAGCAATTCAGCAAAGGTTACTATAAATGCATCACCCACTATTACCACTCAGCCGGTTTCAAACACTGTTTGTTTAGACGATACTCCGGTTGCTCTTAAAGTCGCTTATATAAATGGAGCCGGAATTCCTCAATATCAATGGTACTCTAATAGCACCAATTCAATTACCGGCAGTACATTAATCTCCGGAGCTACTACCGATTCTTACTTGCCTCCTTGTTCAATAGTGGGAACAAACTATTATTATTGTGTAATTACGCTATCTTCAGTAGGCTGTTCAGTAATGACATCAAATATTGCACAAATAATAGTCAATCAATATCCTGTTATAGCACAGAAAGTAACTGCTATTTGTAGTGGGGCAACTTTCAATGTACTACAAGCTAATTCAAATGGGGATATTATTCCAACCGGAACTACTTATACTTGGTCAACTCCGGTTATTAGTCCTGCAGGTTCAATTCAGGGAGCTACGGCAAAATCAACTCCACAGGTAGATATTAGCCAAGCATTAGTGAATACTACTTCTACCGTGTCAACTGTGACCTACATAGTCACTCCTCTTGCGGGGGCATGTCCCGGTGCAACTTTTAATGTGGTGGTTACAGTTTACCCTGTTTTGAATCCGAATACAATAACTCAGAACATAAGCTGTTATCAGGCAAATAATGGCTCTATTCAAACGAATATAAGCGGAGGTATTCCATTTACAATTGGCGATCCTTATCGTGCATCCTGGAGCGGTCCGAATGGATTCACATCTACTTTAACTGCTATATCAGGGTTGATACCGGGAATTTATACTCTCACAATTCAGGATGCTGGTAATTGTCCTTTTACAAAAAGTTACACTATTACCGAGCCGACTGATGTTGCTATCACTACCGACACGAGAAAAGATGTTACCTGCTTTGGAGCATCGAATGGTTTGATTGGCATTACGGTAACCGGAGGAAATGGAGTTTACAACTATGTATGGACAAAAGATAACGCTCCGTTTGCAACAACGCAGGATCTTTCGGGATTGAGCCCCGGAGAATACACAGTTACGGTGACTGACGGCAATAACTGCGGACCCAAGACAGAAACTTATACTATTACAGAACCTCCTGTTTTGGCAGTGAGTCTGGTTAGTCAAACTAATATCTTGTGCTTTGGTGATGCTATAGGAACAATAAATGCCAGTGTTACCGGAGGAACACCTATTCAAACAGCGTCCGGTGACAGTTATAAATATGCCTGGACCGGACCGAATGGATATACAAGTTCCAATCGTGATTTGACAGGCTTACGTGCCGGATTATACCAGCTAATTGTTTCTGATAGTCACGGATGTACGGCAATGTTAGATGTAACAATAACCCAGCCTTCCGAACTTACGGTTACTGTCACTAAAGGTTTGATTAGCTGTTATTCTGAAAATAACGGGAAGATTACATTAAACATCAGTGGAGGAGTAAAGCCTTATCAGATAGTATGGAGTAATTTTGGTAAGGGAACTGTTCAGGAAAACCTTTCACCGGGAGATTATACAGTTGTTGTCACCGATAGCAATAGTTGTCAGAAAACACTTGTTATCAATATGCCGGAGGCTCCCCTCTTTGGAATTAGTCCGGTTGTGAAAGATATAACATGTTATGGAGCGCACAACGGGAGTATTAAACTAAATTTTGTTGGTGGAACACCTCCTATTTCATTTGCCTGGGCCGATGATCCTAATGCAGGTGTAGAACGTAATAATCTGGGAGCGGGGACGTATACTATTACAATTCATGATGCGCAACCTTGTGATATTGTTAAGAAATTCGTGATACAGGAACCTCAGCCGTTAGTTGTGTCTACCGATGTAACGAATGCATTAGATTGTAATAATGCTAATAGTGGTGCTATTCATTCTTTAGTTTCAGGTGGAACAGCTCCATTCACCTATTTATGGTCAACGGGAGCCACTACTCCAGATTTGATAAATATTACAGGAGGAAATTATAAACTAACGGTGACAGATGCCGGAGGTTGTTCGCAAACGGTGCAAGTTGCTGTTACCCGGCCGTTACCTCTTACTTTTGATGTTGATTCAGTAATTGATTTAAATTGTTCAACAAAAATAGCGAAAGAAGTTACCACAGTTAAAGTATCCGGAGGGCTTCCTCCTTATCAGTTAGTCTGGTCAAGAGGAATAATAAGCGGAGCAAATAATGAGATAATGGAAACAACGGAGAATGGTTTAGTAATCTTGACAGTTACTGATGCCTTAGGTTGTACGGCTTCGTATAGTTATGATGTTGACATTCCTGATTATGGTATTGATTATAAACTGACAGATTGTAATAATCATAATTACCAGTTTGATGCCATAGTGCTGAATGATCTTGATAACAATAGCTATTCCTGGAATTTCGGAGACGGAGGAGTTTCAACTATTAAGAGTCCGGTACATACTTATTCAGCTCCCGGAATGTATAAAGTAGCATTGACTATGTCCAATTCGACCTGTTCATCTCTGTTATACGAAAAAACAATTACTGTAGAGGCAGTACCTGTATTGACGATTGATCGTAATCCGGTGTTCTGTATAGGTGATTCAATGGTTGTTCATGTGGCAGGAGCCTATTCATATCGTTGGAGTAATGAATCCACGGCAGATAGCATTGTTATAAAAAAGTCCGGAGAATATAGTGTTACAGGTACATCAAAAGCTGGTTGTACTAGCACTTTGAAATTTACAGCATCTAATTTTGATTTGATTAATTATACTTTACAAACCGATAAAACAATTATTTCTACTGAGGATCCTACTGTGCAGATGTGGAGTGAAGCAGTTCCGTTCTCTCAATACTATTGGGACTTTGGTGATGGAACAATTGTAGGAGGTAATAATCCAAGTCATACCTACGACATAATGAGAGATGGATATTTTGATGTGAATCTCAAAGTTATAAACCCGAATGGGTGCGTTGAGCGCGCTACTAAGCGTATCTGGATTACTTCGCCAAAGCTTCCTAATACTTTCTCGCCAAACGGAGATGGGAAAAATGATGTTTACATGAAAGGTTGGCATATGCAGATTTTTAACCGCAATGGAGTTTTATTATACGAAGGCACCGACGGGTGGGATGGTAAATATAAAGGGGAGAATGTGACGAATGGAACCTATTTTTACGTAATAAAATATCCAACAGAATCCGGGCATAAAACCAATACGGGATTTATAACGCTTATTCGATAACCCAAACCGATGATGAAGAAAGTTGTAGTTGTTTTTATATTTGCTGTTAGCTGTGTTTCTCTGATAGCTCAATCGAATATCCGGTTGAATAATTATTGGGAAAACACTTATTATATTAATCCGGCCTCTATTAATGAGGATTATATGGCCGACTTTAGCATGGCGGCGCGCAAGCAATGGGCCGGATTTTCCGGTTCGCCAACAACTTTTTTTGCAGCTGGAACGACTTATCTCGATAATATTCACACCCAGTTTGGTGCTAAAATTAGCATCGACAAGATCGGTTATACCTCTACTTCCGATATTGCTCTTTCCTACGCTTATTCGTTTCCTGTAAGCGATAAGTGGAAACTGCATCTGGGTTTAGCCCTGAATTACCAGAGCTTGTCGTATGATGTTTCTGAAGTTACTTTTCCGACTACCGATGATCCGACGATTTATGACCGCCTGTTGTCCCAAAGTAATTTTAATGCAGGTATAGGGTTGGAGTTGACTAACAAGTATTGGACTGTCGGAGCATCGAGCCAGAATGTTTTCTCCATATTCTCGTCGATTAATCAGCAGTTTTCGAATGCTAATTTTTTCTACACCCGCTACAGGCAATATACTCACGACTTTATTAATCTTGGGTTTGGTGTTTCAGCTATTCAGGAGAATAAACTTCTTCAGACAGAATTGAATATTATGAGTTATTTTAAAGTAACGCCTCAAACAGATGCTTTTCAGGTGGGTTTATTTTATCGTACATGGACTGAAGTGGGGCTTTTATTTGGCATCAATTTGACCGACAACATCAAACTGTCTTATAGCTATGATTATAATGCCAGTGGAATCAGTTCAAAGTCCTATGGAACGCATGAACTGATGCTGAGTTATAAAATAGACCGACCATTCCAATGCCATAATTGCTGGTATTAGAGGAGTCAGATCATGATTTTGCATAAACTAAAAGCAAGAGCTAAAACTGATTCATGTAGTTTTAGCTCTTGTTATAATAGGAAAAGTAATAAATAGGGTCTGCTGAAAAACTCCGATAGGAGTTAAACTGTGCATAACCCCCAGTGAACGAGGTGAAACTGGGGATGGAACTATTCTCTGAAATACAACCCCGTAGTGGGTTGAACATAATGATTATTTGATGTTGAACCCACTACGGGGTTCTGTTCTCTTTTGTCTTCATTCCCCCAGTTGAAACTGGGGGTTATGAACAGTTAATCCCTACAGGTGGGGTGTAAAAAATATATTATAACTGAATAA
>Ga0302170_10000714_pt1 | contig 13157 bp, 9 predicted proteins | sample I_Fen_N2_1_FD_193492 | JGI IMG/M metagenome (GOLD analysis project Ga0302170, IMG submission 193492) | Peat permafrost microbial communities from Stordalen Mire near Abisko, Sweden - I_Fen_N2_1 | ecosystem: Environmental > Terrestrial > Soil > Wetlands > Permafrost | place: Sweden: Abisko...
TTCATTGTTTCCGGATACTTGCTACAGTAAAGAGTCCGGTGGAGACCCTAAGAAGATTCCACAGCTAACCTATGAAGAGTTTTTGAATTACCACAAGAAATATTATCATCCTGAAAACAGTTACATTTATCTCTATGGAAATATAGATATACAAGAACGCCTTGATTACTTGGATGAAGAGTATTTAAAAGAATTCGATAGAATAGATATGAATACAAAAATCGGACTACAAAAGCCATTTAACAAGATGGTAACTATGGTTGAAGAATATGCAATTACTGAAGACGAATCATTAGATAATAACTCTTATCTTTCTTATAATGTTGTGGTTGGTACGACTTTGGATCCGAAGTTATATCTTGCAATGCAGATTCTTGATTATGCATTAGTTATGGCACCAGGGGCTAAGTTAAAGCAAGCATTGATTGATAAAGGGATTGGAACGGATATTTACAGTTCATATGAAAGCTCAATCTATCAGCCTGTTTATTCTATTATTGCTAAGAATGCAAATGAATCTCAACAGCAGGAATTTATTGATACAATTAAGGAAGTTCTGTTGGATATCGCGACAAATGGGATAGAAGAGAGAGCTATATTAGCGGGAATAAATTATTATGAATTTAAGTATCGTGAGGCTGATTTTGGATCATATCCAAAGGGACTTATGTATGGACTTCAGATGATGGATAGCTGGTTATATGATGAGTTAAAACCATTTATTCATATAGAAGCTGGTAAAACCTTTGAAACGATCAAAGAAGAAGCGAAACATGGTTTATTTGAAAGTATCATTCAAGAACAATTACTTGGCAATAATCATGCGTCTTTAATTGTTTTAATACCGAAGAAGAACCTTACTGAGGAAATGGAAGCCGCTGTTGAAGAAGAATTGCAAAAATACAAAGCAATTCTTCTAGATGAAAAAATAGCGACAATTATTAAAGATACAAAAGATCTGGAAATATATCAAGATGAATCTTCCAGCCAGGAAGAGCTTGAAACAATTCCTATGCTTGCGATTAATGATATTAAGAAAGAAGTAGTACCACTTTTTATTGATAAAAAACAAATCGCAGATATTGATGTGATACATCATAATATGTTTACAAATAAAATAGCATATACGTTGGTTTCATTCGATTGTAAGAATGTGCCAGAAGATCTCATACCATATATTGGATTATTGAGTTCAGTACTAGGATTCATTGATACTACAAATTATTCTTATGCACAATTGGCAAATGAGATTAATATCAATAGTGGTGGAGTTTCAACAAGTGCATCTATATATACAGATAGTAAGGATCTTAGTAAATATTCAATTAAGTATGAAGTTAGAGCAAAAACATTATATGAAAAGGTAGATTTCGCATTTAATATAATGAATGAAATTTTATTTAAATCTAAATTTACAGAATATAAACGTCTAAAAGAAATCGTGTCTACAGTGAAATCAAGAATGGAAAGTTCTATGACAAATGCTGGACATTCCGTTGCGATGCTTGAAGCTACAGCACAGTTTTCAGAAACAGGATATTATTCTAACTTGATGCGTGGCTATAGATTCTATAAATTGATGGAAAAATTAGAATCTAATTTTGAGAATGTAAAAGAAGATATTGCGAATAAGTTATCATCACTTGTGAAATTTATTTTTAGAGCAGATAATATGCTTGTAAGTTATACGGCTAACGATGAAGGCTTTGAAAAATTAGCGAAACCGATGGCACAATTTGTCGCACAAATTGAAAAAGACAAACTTGAGATTGCTGTTAGAAAATACAAACAAGTGCATGTAAACACCGCATATACTTCATCTTCACAAGTTCAATATGTTGCAAGATGTGGTAACTATGTGAGTGAAGGCTTTCAATATTCTGGTGCATTAAAGGTTTTAAAGGTCATCTTTTCATATGATTATCTTTGGATAAATGTACGCGTTAAAGGTGGCGCTTACGGTTGTATGAGCGGTTTCAATCATAATGGAGATAGTTATTTTGCATCATACCGCGACCCTAATCTTGTAAAGACGAACAAAATATATGAAGAAGCTCCGAATTATATCAGAAAATTCACTGTCAGTGACCGTGATATGGTAAAATATATTATTGGGACAATTGGTGAGATGGATACGCCTATGAATCCGGCTGCAAAAGGCATGCGTTCATTTGGAGCATATATTTCAAATGTTTCTTATGAGGATATGCAAAAAGAACGTGATGAAGTTATTAATGCGAAACAAGAAGATATTCGCAAATTAGCAGATTTGGTTGAAAGTGTCATTAAACAAAATTATTTCTGCGTAGTTGGTAATGCGAAGCAGATTAATGATGAGAAAAAGATGTTTGATGCAGTGCAAAACCTCTTTTAGAGGGGCAAATCATTATGCATTGTGCCTACCTTTCCTTCAAGCAGTATGTTTTTTACAAGCCTCAGAGATGATGAAAAGACTCGCTTGCGCTCATTTTTCATCTGAGTCTTGACAAAACATTAGCACTGCTTTCAGCCGGATTACGGCAAAATGCATAATGATTTGCCGGGCGGTGAAGGGCAAGAGCAAAGCAAGAAGCAAGAAGTAAGAAGGCAAGAAGGCAAGAAGGCAAGAAGGCAAGAAGGCAAGAAGGCAAGAAAGCAAGAAAGCAAGTAGGCATGAAGGCAAGAGGCAAAAGATACAGATACGAGAAGAAGTAATATGAAAAATAGCTAACTATAAAAACAACTATAAATAAACAAGAGAAAAAATAAAAACAAAATGATAAGGATATGGTGCGTGAATGGATTTGAGTGATATGTTAAAAAGTAGTGGGATTTCTCAGGGAAGTGGGGATAAGCAGAATAAAACAGGATTTGCTACCTTGATTGGTAGACCCAATGTTGGAAAATCAACACTTATGAATAGAATCATCGGACAAAAGATTGCAATTACTTCTAATAAGCCACAGACTACTCGTAATAGAATTCAGACTGTTTTGACGGATGAAAGAGGTCAAATTATATTTGTGGATACACCTGGTATTCATAAGGCTAAAAATAAGCTTGGCGATTATATGGTAAATGCTGCTGAGAAAACAATCAACGAAGTTGATATTGTACTTTGGCTAGTTGAGCCAGCTACATTTATTGGAGCAGGTGAGAAGCATATTATTGAAAAACTTGTCAGAACAAAGTCACCAGTAATACTTGTAATCAACAAAATTGATACGGTTAAAAGAGAAGATTTATTACCTGTCATTGAGAAATATAAGAGTGTTGTGGATTTTGTGGAAATCGTTCCAATCTCTGCAGAAAAGGGCGATAATGTTGACTTACTAGTTGATCTTGTTTTCAAATATCTTCCTTATGGACCGATGTTTTATGACGAGGATACAATTACAGATCAGCCAATGAGACAAATTGTAGCTGAACTGATTAGAGAAAAAGCACTTCAAGTACTTGACGAAGAAATCCCTCATGGAATTGCTGTTGTAATTGAGAGTATGAAAGATAGAGCAAATGGAAAGATGACTGATATTGAGGCAACAATTATTTGCGAAAGAGATTCGCATAAAGGAATTGTCATAGGAAAAAATGGTGCAATGCTTAAAAAAATAGGTACAAACGCCCGTTATGAAATAGAGAAAATGCTTGGACATCAGATTAACCTTAATTTATGGGTGAAAGTTAAGAAAGAGTGGAGAGATAGCGACTTCTTAATTAAGAACTTTGGGTATAATAAGAAGGATGAGTAAAATCATAAAGTCATAGAAACATGAATTAAAAGGACCATGAATTAAAAGGACCATGAATTAAAAGGACCATGAATTAAAAGGATCATGAATTAAAAGGACCTAAAATCATTACTTTGCATATGCTTCCTAGTTGACGAGTATGTAAGTTACTAATGTATTCATTTTATGCGAAAAGCAAGATAAAAAGTTCTAAACTCCTCACTTCGTTCGTCAGACAGTAGAACTTTTTATCTTAACGCATGAAATGAATGCATAAGTAACTTATCATACTCGTCAAGATATACAGCAGATGCAAAGTAATGATTTTAGGTTGGATTCAATTTGATGAAGGTTGGGTTGAATTGATGAAGGTTGGGTTGAATTGATGAAGGTTGAGTTGAATTGATGAATGATGATTTGACTAATCTGAGCGTTTTAGGAGAATGAGAGTCGGAATGGATTGTAGGTTAGTGGATTGAGGGTTTGACTGGTTGTTACATATTTCGTGGGTGGGAAATTTATGATTGAAGACATAAGTGATTGAAGACATAAGTGATTGAAGGTAAAAGAGATTAGGAGGTGGTTGGTGTGGGGGATGTTACTGTGGTTACGGGTATGGTGCTATCGTCCATGCCAATTAGTGATTATGACAAGAGGATAGTTCTGATTACCAAGGAACGTGGGAAGATTGCTGCATTTGCAAAAGGTTCTAGAAGAATGAACAGTCATTTGATGGGGGTTACGCAACCATTTTCATTTGGGACATTTGAACTATATGAAGGTAGGACTACATATAATCTGAAGCAGGCAAGCATTTCAAATTACTTCAGTGAGGTTACAAGTAATTTGGAGGCGGTATACTATGGATGCTATTTCGCTGAAATCGCTGATTACTTTTCAAAAGAGAATCTAGATGGCAGTGGTATGATTAATTTGCTGTATTCAGCACTTAAGGCACTCAGCAATGATCGTATACCAAACGAATTGATTCGATATGTATATGAATTAAAGGCAATGGTATTAAATGGTGAATATCCTAAAGTGTTTCAATGTACAAATTGTGGTAGCAAAGAAGATCTAATGACTTTTTCAATTAGTACCTTTGGGATGTATTGTAAAAACTGTAGTAATATACCCAAGGATGGAATTACTATTTCTCAGTCAAGTGTGTATACATTGCAATATATAATTTCATCTAAAATAGATAAACTATTTACATTTACCGTGAGTGACGATGTATTAGCAGAACTTAGGATGGTGCTGGGGCGATTGAGAAGTTGTGTATTTGACCGGCCGATGAAGTCACTTGAAATGCTTTTATTGGTAGCAAAATAATAAAGTATAACTAGAATAGATAGAAAACTAAAAATATGAAGAAAATAATTGTGAACATTCTAATATTTTATTGTAATGGCATTAAATATAAGGTACAATATAATATAATTGTAAAAAAGATTTATATAAAGTTATAATATGAATGAGACGAAAAGTTTAGATAAGTGAGGTTATATACAATGGAAAAGACAATGGAAAAAATAGTAGCGTTGGCCAAATCAAGAGGATTCGTATATCCAGGTTCAGAGATTTATGGTGGTCTTGCCAATACGTGGGATTATGGTAATCTTGGTGTTGAACTTAAGAATAATGTAAAAAAAGCATGGTGGCAAAAATTCGTAACGGAAAGCCCATACAATGTTGGTGTTGATTGCGCGATCCTTATGAATCCACAAACTTGGGTTGCTTCAGGACATATCGGTGGATTTGCAGATCCTCTTATGGATTGCAAAGAATGTCACGAAAGATTTAGAGCAGATAAAATCATAGAAGATTGGTGTGCGCAGAACAATTATGAGCTTTCAGGAGCAGTTGATGCTTGGACACAAGATGAGATGAAAGACTTTGTAGAAGAAAAACAGATTGCATGTCCAACCTGTGGAAAGCATAACTTTACTGATATTAGACAATTTAATCTTATGTTTAAGACATTTCAGGGAGTAACTGAAGATGCTAAGAATACTGTTTATTTAAGACCAGAGACAGCTCAGGGTATTTTTGTTAATTTCAAGAATGTTCAGAGAACATCAAGAAAGAAAATACCATTTGGTATTGGACAGATTGGTAAGTCATTTAGAAATGAGATTACACCTGGTAACTTTACGTTTCGAACAAGAGAATTCGAACAGATGGAACTTGAATTCTTCTGTAAGCCAGGAACAGATATGGAATGGTTTAACTTTTGGAGAAGTTATTGTATCAATTGGCTTCAAACTCTCGGAATTAAAGAAGATGAGATGAGAGCTAGAGATCATTCAGCAGAAGAACTTAGTTTTTACAGCAATGGAACAACAGATATTGAATTCTTATTTCCATTTGGTTGGGGTGAACTTTGGGGCATCGCGAATAGAACAGATTATGATTTGAATCAACATCAGACTGTATCAGGTCAAGATATGTCATATTTTGATGATGAAGCCAAAGAAAAATATATTCCTTATGTAATTGAACCATCACTCGGTGCAGATAGAGTTACACTTGCATTTCTTTGCTCAGCTTATGACGAAGAGGTGATTGGTGAAGGCGATGTACGTACAGTGCTTCATTTTCATCCTGCAATTGCTCCAGTTAAAATCGCTGTATTTCCACTTTCTAAGAAGTTAAATGAAGGCGCAGAGAAGATATTTACTGAATTATCAAAAAAATATAACTGTGAATTTGATGATAGAGGTAATATTGGTAAGCGATATAGAAGACAAGATGAGATTGGAACACCATTTTGTATCACATATGATTTTGAGTCCGAAGAAGATGGCGCGGTTACAGTACGTGACCGTGACACAATGGAGCAACAAAGAATTAAAATACAAGATTTGAAAGCATTTTTTGATAATAAATTTGAATTTTAACTTGAATTAATGCACATAAGAAATGTTTGGCGTATATATTATAGATATAAGTCAAGCATTTCTTTGGATTCACAAGAGAAATGTAGAATTGGAGTAGATTGGGATGAAATGTCCAAAATGTGGAAACGAATATGAGGGCGTTTCTTGCCCACAGTGCAATGTAAATAAGATAATTATTAATGATCATGATTATTTGCGCAGAAAGAAAGAGTGGGAAGAAAACGGGAAAGTGTTAGGCGTTAAGGTAAAAAAAGATCCATCGAATATTCAAATTAACGACACCCAAGAGGAAACAGAATTTAAATTTCCTGAAATCCCAAAGGTTAATATTGATATAAAAAAGATAAAGAACATTGTCAATAAAAATATTAGTAAAAACCATAAAAAAAATAGTAGTGATAGTAATAAAAAAGATATGGGTAGAAATACTAAAAAAGCACTTATCAAAAAATATTGGCTTAAAGCATCAATATTTCTAATAACGATCATTATAGCCATAATAGCTGGAACAGGCGTTTATGGACTCTATAAACGCTTTAATATGACACTTTATATCGTTGGTGCAGATGGCAGAATATGTACTGGTGGTTCATTGGAAAACAAGGTGATTGGTAACGTAAGTGATGTCATATTTTCAATTGACGGAGAGTCTTTTTATGAGGAAAAGCTACCATCAGAAATCATCGATAAAACAGTGGTATTTTCATATGCAAGTGAAAATGGTGACTATTTCGTAGCTCAAGTTTATGATGATGTTAGTACATATTCATTATATGTTTGGAACGACTCTGGTGTTAAGAAGGTTCTTGAAGGAACGAATGAGAAGGAAGTGAAGTACATTTCTAATAATGGAAAAGTGCTATTTACGGATATTACATATTTATACGAAGGTGCGGTAAGTAATATCTCATTATATGAATATGATGCTACAGCTTCTACTGATAAGAGTTCTGAAAAAGGGGTACTTTCATTAATAGAACAAAATATCAGAAGTCAGTATTTGTATCTGAAGAATAATACATTGGTTTATCTAAATAGTGCGAATAAGTTATATACGATGAACTTGGCGAAGATGTCAGATAAAACACTTGTCGGAGATAATATCAAAGATATATATGGAGTTTCGACTGAGGTTGATAATTTGTATAGTAACTCAACTGCAATTGTGAAAGCATCGGGTAAAAATGAAACATTTATATATTCACAAGGTGGAGAATACTATTATTATGATGTAAGTAATCAAGCAACAACATACTTGTTTGATTCTACACTTTCAGGTGTCGAAATATTATATGAGAAAAGCCGTGGAGACGTGTATTGCATAAGTATGAGTAATATTAGCTTTGGTATAATCAAAAATGATAGTGGTGCAGTACTGGCTAGTTTAGATGATATCGAGAGTACTGAAGATAAGTGCTATTTTCCAGATTCATCAACACTTGTATATGTTACCAAAGATGGTCAATTGGTTTCAGTAAATAAAGGCAGTAAAACTGCAATTAGAAGTGGAGTTTCATCAGCATCATTGAATCTTGTTAGAAATTCTGGTGGTATTACGTATATTGCTGATGGAATTCAGTATTACAGAAGTAGCCTGACGTCAGCAGAGATAAAAGTTCAGGATCTTGAAGCTGGTAATGATACATCGCAGTCGTTAGTATACAAAAATTATATATATTTCATGTCTGCACAGGGAGAGCTATGCTCTTGCAGTTTGAAGGGTAAGGATTTTAGTACCTTTGGACCAGTTACATCATTTTGGGTTAAGTAAGTACACATAAAAGCAATTATATGTAGTTATATAAAGTAAGAAGTGCTCCTATCTTTTACAGATAGAGGCACTTCTCTTTTTATATGCAAAAGGGTAATTCCTTTAAAGTTATTTGTTCATCTCATTCATTTCTTTAATTGTTTCTCTGATTTTACTCTCACTATTTACATCAGTTAAAATGACAAGATAATCCCCTACTTTTAATACTGTATCTCCTTTTGGAATGATCTCTATTTTTCCTCGCTTGACGCTCACAAGTAGACATTTTTGTGGCCACTTTATCATTTTTACTTGAAGATTTTCAAAATGAGAACCGTGTTGTACAATGACTTCCAGTGTCGTTTTTTTACTGCTCTCGTTTTCTTCCACCAGTTGTTCCTTTGCAAGCAGATTGTCTAAAAGTGCATCGTATACTGGTGGGCTCTTTAGCAAGTCAGCGACAACATAAGCTGTTATTGCAACCACCGTCAGCGATAACATATGGTTAAAGGAGCCTGTCATTTCCATTATAAGTACAATTCCAGTAATTGGAGCTCTAACAATTGCGGTAAAATATCCTGCCATTGCAAGAATTACGAAATTATAAAATAATTGTTTGTCGAAACCAAGATAATGAATAGATATCTCAGCAAATATAGCCCCGATTGCAGCGCCAAGGACAAGCAGTGGGAAAAAGATTCCGCCTGGCGTTCCGGAGCTAAAACTTACGATAGAAAATATAAATTTAATTAGAAATATGATAATTAAGAACCATACACCATTTTCAGGGGTCAGTTCTTCTATTATTCTATGACCACCGCCTAAAACAATCGGGAAAGTGAGTCCTAAAAGTCCTGCTAATACAAAGGGAATAATGACTTTTGTCCGCGCATTTAAGAATTTAATTTTCCCGTAAAGTTTCTGTGTTTTTAATAATGCATAGTTGTAGAATGCACCCATTCCACCAAGAAAGATTCCTAAAATGATCAGTAGCCAATAACTATTTAGGGGAACTGCTTCAGTTACATGAAAGTTAAAAACTGGAGCCATTCCAAATACTTGCTTGGATACGAAATCGGCAGCTACAGCCGCAGACATTATGGAAAGTAAGATTACCGGCGAAAAGTATTTAAAAATCTCTTCCAACGCAAATATGACGCCAGCTAATGGAGCGTTGAAAGCCGCGGCAAGTCCTGCACTTGCTCCACTTGCCATAAGGATTTTTCGCTCTAGCCGGCTTTTACCTATCTTATTACCAATGCCTTCGGCCACACAGGCTCCAATTTGGATGGATGGACCTTCTCGACCAAGAGATAGACCACCCGCAATTGCTATAGTACCACCCACAAATTTAAGGCACAAGGTATGCAGCCAGTGTTGTCTTGTTCTAAAATGACCTTTCAATATGCCTTCTAATTGAGGTATTCCACTTCCAGAAATCATTTTATTCTTGGAAATCAGAAATCCAACAAAGTAGCCCATCATACAAAGGGATATCAATAGGAGTGGTAAAAATATTAGATTACTTCTTAATAATCCATATATCCAAAAGGCAAAAGCTTCAGCATAAGTCAGCATAAGTCGATAAAGAACCGCGACTGAACCCGCCGCTACGCCCACAAGCAAGCTTTTAAAAATAATTGAAATATTTCTAGAATTATCATCTGTTAATATCTTATAATTGTTCTTCATTTTAGTTGTTCTCCATAAGTTTCCAAAGTCTATATGTAGCAATACGATTCTCATTATATCGCTATCTTAATGAAATTACAAATGCGTGATCCTGATTTAGTGAATTTATATTCTTGATTTATAGAGTTTGATAGAATAGTTTACCAAATAATAGATCGCCTTATACCGAAAAAAAAGAAGATCTAGTGGAATTATTACTTGACAATCATAAAAGAATATTGTATATATAGTATATACACAATATGTGTTGCATATATACAATATAAAGGAGAGGCCATCCTGTGAATATTATAATTAGTAATTCAAGTAACAAACCGATTTATGAGCAAATCACAAATCAAATCAAGAATATTATTATTGCTGGAGAAATGACGACCGGGGATGTACTGCCTTCCATGAGGCTTTTGGCGAAAGAATTAAGAATAAGTGTAATTACGACAAAAAGAGCATATGAGGAGCTTGAAAGAGAAGGATTTATTGAGACAGTTACTGGAAAAGGCAGTTTTGTTGCCGACAAAAATCCAGAATTGTTAAGAGAAGAACATTTAAAACGAATTGAAGAGCATCTGATTCATGCATGTGACATCGCAAAAGTAGCGAAAATTTCAGAAGAAGAGTTAGCTGTAATGTTAAAATTAATATATGAAGAATAAGAATGTGAAGTGCCGATTAGCGGCTAGAAAGGAGCTTTATGAAAAATGTAAATTTAGAGAAAAATAGTATTGTAGTAGATAAAATCAGTAAACACTATGATGGATTTTCGTTAGAAAATGTAAGCTTTAAATTACCGAAAGGTTGTATTATGGGCTTTATTGGAGAAAATGGAGCTGGTAAGTCAACTACGATTAAGATAATTCTTGACCTGGTTAAGCAGGAGAGTGGAAATGTGAGTGTTTTAGGAGATAATGCAAAAAACGCGAATGTTAGGGAGGACATCGGAGTTGTATTTGATGAAGGTTGTTTCCCGGATGAAATAAATGCAGATAATTTGAAAAATTCTTTCAAGTATATTTATAAGAATTGGGATAGCAATGTATTTGATGATTATTTAAAAAGATTTTCTATTCCCAATAAGAAGAATATGAAAGATTTTTCAAGAGGAATGAAAATGAAACTTGCAATTGCGGTTGCATTGTCACATAAGGCTAAACTTTTAGTTTTGGATGAGGCAACAAGTGGTCTTGATCCAATTGTTAGAGAGCAGATTCTTGATGTGTTTATGGAATTTATACAAAACGAAGAAAATTCAATACTGCTTTCCTCACATATAGTTAGTGATTTGGAAAAAGTATGCGATTATATTACATTTATTCATGAGGGCAAGATCTTACTTTCAAAGGAAAAAGACTTACTGATGGAAGAGTATGGATTATTAAAATGTTCCAAGAAGGAATTAGAGAATGTGCCCCAAGATGCAATTGAGCGAGTTCGAGAGAATCAATTCGGGGTTGAAGCATTAGTGAAACGTAATAAAATAGGTAGAGCGTTTACAATTGATAAGGCTACATTAGAAGATATAATGTTATTTATGATAAGGGGGAACAAAGTATGTTAGGTTTTATGCTTAAAGATGTATATACGATGAAAAAGCAAATGAAAATGACATTGGTGATTTCATTATTTTATATAATATTTTCTATTGCAGATAATAATATAGGGTTTCTATCATTTGTAGTAATGTTTGCAAATCTTGGGGTTTTACTTTCAACGTTCAGTTATGATGAAAAAAGTCATTGGGACAAATATGCAAGAATTCTGCCTATATCGTATCAAAAAATTGTGTTTTCTCGTTATGCAGAAATCTTAATTGTAAATGCAGTGGTATTTGTAATATTAATGCCAATTATGTTTTTTATAAAGAAACCAGAACAAGAAATCCTTGAGGTGCTTACGATATTGATAGCAGTGATATGTGTGTCAATAATCTTACTATCGATTATGTTTCCGATTGTATATAAATTAGGAATGGAAAAAGCACGAATTATGATATTTGTAATTATATTTATTCCAGTATGCGCTGCTGTAACGATAGGAAAGTTGAATGTTGGTTTAAATATGGCGAGCTTTTTAGAAAGTCCAATTGCGAATTTTATAGGATATCATCTATATATTATATGCCCTTTGATAGCTGCAGTATTTTTTACATTATCTTATCAAATATCAAAATCCATTATTGCAAAAAAAGAATATTAGAGATTGCTTTGTTTTAATGTGTGAAGAATCCGTAGAAATAGATACAAATGTGAACGCAGTATAGTCGTTATTAAAAAAATAGTCTTGGAAAATCCGACATGATTGATGTATAATAAAAAGACATAAATTTATGGAGGCATATTAAAAATGAATCTAGTATATGAAAATATTATATCTCGAAGAAGTTGTAGAGCGTTTACAAGTCAGGAAATTAAAAAAGAGGATCTAGATTTAATCTTAAAGGCCGGAATTAGTGCTCCTAGCGGAATGAATCGTCAGAGTTGGAAGTTTACTGTAATTCGCAAACAAGCAAACATTCAGATGTTGGCAAAAGTGGTAGGGAAAGCAGCAAATAGAGCTGAGAATTATAACTTTTATGCACCAAATGTAATTGTTCTTGTTTCAAATGACCCAGAAAATGTAAATGGTTTGGCGGATGCATCCTGTGCAATGGAAAATATGTTTCTTATGGCACATTCACTCGGGATTGCATCTTGCTGGATTAATCAGTTAAGAGGAATCTGTGATGTAGAAGAAGTTAGAACTTTGTTAGATAGCTACGGTATTCCAAGTAACCATGTTGTATGGGGAATTGCAGATTTGGGATATGCGGTTGAACGTGTTAAGGAAGTTGTGAAGAAGGAAAATGTTATTAAGTTTGTGGATTGAGGGGACGGAAATGAGGGACGGAAATGCTTATATGTGTCCTCATGTTCGCTTTTGCCTCTACAGCCATAGGAGATTGTCTGCACTCGGTTTGACACTGAAGTGTCAACCGCTTGCAGACAATCTCCTATGGCTGTAACGGCAAGATGCGGACAGTTTGAGGACATATATAAGCATTTCCTGGGCGTTGAAAGAGCAAAAGAGCAAAAGAGCAAAAGAGCAAAAGAGCAAAAGAGCAAAAGA
>Ga0302170_10000720_pt1 | contig 13082 bp, 6 predicted proteins | sample I_Fen_N2_1_FD_193492 | JGI IMG/M metagenome (GOLD analysis project Ga0302170, IMG submission 193492) | Peat permafrost microbial communities from Stordalen Mire near Abisko, Sweden - I_Fen_N2_1 | ecosystem: Environmental > Terrestrial > Soil > Wetlands > Permafrost | place: Sweden: Abisko...
TGTATATGGTGTATAAATATATTTGACTCTTCTCTCCGAAAGTTCAAAAAAGTGATAATAGCCGGCATAAAAGCCTGACAATAACAAGGCTGTCTGATTTTCAGGCAGCTTTTTTTAGGCAGAGAACCTTCAGTAGACACATCACGATCCAATAAAACGGTTTTCTACATCATTTCCGGTCATTCATTTCTTTTCTGCGTCTCCCCGTTCTTGCCATATCGTATATTTTAAATTGCAAACTACTGTGCATCTGGTGGTTTATTCCCTGCATTCAATTCAGGATCCTTTCCCATCAGGGTACTGCTATGGGTTTATTCCCTGTATAAAGAGGTTTCGTTAAAGGCATACAGGCAATACAAGCTACTTTCTACCGACTCACTTCCTTCTCACTACTTATTTTAGGTAAAAAGATAAAATAATCAGTGATAATTCAAGTATAATCCAGAGATAATCCATACCTAAATAAATATGGCTTATAGTTGGGTTATCCTTGGGTTATAGTTGGGTTATCTATGGGTTATCCCATAATACGTTGCGACAAGATATAGATACAGCATAGAATATATGGATCCCAGGACTCTCCCGATAAATATCATTGATAATAACAGGGTTTAATAATTTTAATTCTCTGGTCCTTCCGGATATGAGCCTCATTAAATGTACAAAAGGTCAGGCCTGTGGTTGGGATATGTTGTCAGGAGAGGTCGGAAGATTATGCCGGTGGTAAAGGTGTATTGAATAATGTGATATTGATTTAGTAATGCTCCAGACTAAAAATTACCTGCTTATTCTGCATAGCAGAATAAAGAAAAACGAAAACAGACTAAAAAGCACTATTCAACTTGTAGTGTTTTTAATTAAATACAACACTAATTACACTTTACACATTTTACTTATTTTGACAATGTACCCACTAAAAACACAGTTTTTTTATATTATTTAAACTACTAAAAAACTGTGTCCTAAAAATTTCTTGTATTTGTTTTGTAATACATTTAACCACAATAGATTAAAAAAAGCTCTGTCATAAAAGTATTTTATTAAAAATTTTATTATTTAATAAATAGGTATTAACTTAGCTCCCGAAAAAGACACATATAATCTATCAAGATACAATATATATATTCATACCTAAAATAAATCCTTTTAATAGAAACTGATTTTATGAACCATTTACACAAAACAACTCCTTATTATTTGCTATTGCTGTTCGTCGTATCATTTTCCATGCTGGGAATGGCGCAACAACAAATAGTCAGTTATGCCTACGATAATGCGGGAAACAGGATTTCACGAAAAGTAGTAAATCTTAGCAGCAATCCGGCCCATGCAAAAGCGTCTGTTGAAAATCCAGCTCCTGTGGTAGAGCAGCTGGGTGAACGTACGATAACTGTGTACCCCAATCCCACCAAAGGAGCTTTGGCGGTGGAGATAACAGGCGGGAACGAGAAAGATGCACTCCGCATTGAGTTGATAAGTGCACAGGGAATTCAACTGCAAAACCTGAAAGCGACGGCAGGAACAACCCAGATTGATATGTATGCCTATCCTCCCGGATGGTTTATCCTTCGCGTGCAGGCGGGAGATAAAGTGACGGAATTTAAAATTATCAAACAATAGATAGCTTTATAGGAAGCTGACAGCTTAGAAGACCTGTTAGCGTTTAAATAATAAAATAAACAATATACTATACAAATCTTATGAAAAGACTAAAACTACTTATGGCTACAATTGCCATTCTCGTATTCTCAAATTCTTTGATTGCCGGCAATCCGGAGAATATTGCCACTAAAAAAATTGGGTTATTAAGCAGGGATATTGCGCTGACCGATAGCCAAAAAGTAGTATTACAGGCAAAAATAAAAATATTTGCTGTAAAAATGCAAAATGCAAATGCGTTATCCAGTGTTGAGGCAAAAAGATCTGCATTAAATAAAGCTGGTCAAGAATACAAGGCTGTTTTGGATAGTATTTTGACACCGGAACAAAAAATACAGCTTACTGCAAAACGAAATGAACGTAGGGATGCCGTAATGAATAAATCAACATCTAAATAATAGAGGATTATGAAAACAACAACAATCAGAATGTTTTTTATTTTATTGGTTCTTTCTTTTATTTCCAGGCCAATATTAGCACAAACTTCCCAGGTAGTATATAACAATCCCCAGCACACCAGTGGTAGCCTGACACTTAGCCCTGCCGATTGCCAATATGATGGTTGGCATTGGGGCTGGGAAATAAATATCCCTGCTAATACGCCCATAAAAGTAACCTCTACTATAAATATAGATGTTTATCTACAAATATATACAAATGAGTCTGGTTCATCTAATTCTATTTTTAATGGTTATGGACCTGGATCCAATATCGGCACTGCATTTTCTTCAATTGGGAAAATATTTGTTTACACAGAAGATGACGGAGATGGTGCACCTTCAAGCGATGTTTTTACTATAAATTTTTCAGTAGATAACAGTTATACAATGAATCAAAATACTGCTACATCTGGAGATGCAATAGTAGGAGGAAAACTGGATGTAAAAGGGGATGTGGAAGTTGATAGTCATCTTGGGATAGGGTCTGCCCCAAGTTCTAATGCAAAATTATATATCAATAATAGTCAGGCGAATTTTTCATTGTATTCAATAAACTCATTACAAACTGCAGGTTCTACTTATGGACTTCTTTCCAATGCCTATAATAATTCAGGTTCTGTTTATGGAATATATTCATATGTTTCCGGGGGTGGGACTGCTAATCAACGCTGGGCTGGATATTTTACAGGAGGAGACGTAGAAGTATACAATGGAAATCTGAAAGTTACTGGAAACGGGAAAGTGGGAATTGGAGTAACTGATCCTCAAGGCATTTTACAAGTAAGAGGCACTTATGACAATTCCTGGATATATTTTAGTTCAAATGCCGGTCTGAACTCCACTAAATACAAACCTAAAGTCGCTTATGGGATGGCTTTTACCTGGAATTATTCAGGCGGTTATGGCGAAAGTATCATAAATTATTCTACTGGTGTTGGTTCTTCTCCAAGATTAGATTTTACGTCATTTGACGGAACAAATCTAACCACAGAAATGACATTAAAAAAGGGTAGTTTAGGTATCGGGACAACAACACCACAAGCAAAATTAGACGTTGGAGCCTTTATAAATGGTGGTCAGCTGGGAACAGTTTTTGGACGGCTGCCTGAAGGAAACACAACAGGTGATGGGACTTATTTAGGGGTTGCAGGATATGGAACACAGCCTGCAGACTACAATTCAAAGGGTTTTTCTATTGAACATCATTTTTATGGACAGACAAATAGTTCGATAAATTTCTTTAGAGGTGCAGGTACTACAGGTGGATATCTTACTTTTAACACGAGTGAAAATAGCGAGAAAATGAGAATTAATGCTAATGGAAATGTTAGCATTGGAACAACAGATACAGATCCTACAGGAGCAATGCTTACGGTTAAAGGCTCAATTCATACAAAAGAAGTAATCGTTGATTTGAATGCACCACTTGCCGACTTTGTATTTACCCCTACTTACAAACTCATGCCACTTCACGAAGTAGAGCAATATGTGACTACCAACAGCCATTTGCCTGAAATGCCATCGGCAGATGAGGTTAGTAAAAATGGACTGAACATGGGGGAGATGCAAAATAAGTTACTGCAGAAGATGGAAGAAATGACACTATACATGATAGAGCAGAATAAGGCAATTAATGAACTCAACCAAGTGGTAAAGGTTCAAAATGAAAAGATTGTAAAATTAGAAACTGCCTCAAAGTAATGGGAAATAATGGGTAGAGTGAGTCATCGGATTCTTTTAATGACTTTATAAAAGATACTTCAAAACACTAAAAATTAAAATTATGGGGATATGAAAAATCAATTATTTATCATCTTTATTTCATTCTTTTCAATTATGTCATTCAATGCACAAACACTTTACGTGCCGGGCGGAAGTTCAGGTATTGGTACTTCTAGTAATGGAAATGTGGGAATCGGTACAGCAACCACATCTCCCACTGAAAAATTACAAATAGGTAACTTAAACAACACTGAAAATTTAAAACTTATAATACCGGGTGTTTATAACTTCGAACAAGTTAAATTAGGACAATATGGTAATGGATCATGTGGTTTAGAGCTTGTTAATCATGCCGGTCCTAACAGTTCTTACGGTGTAAGACTTTTTTCAAACCTTGATAATGGAATAGTTGGTTTACAAATACAAACAGCAGATCCCACAACAACCTATCAAGGGTTAAACTATGTAACAAGACTTGCAGTTGCTACAAATGGGAATGTTGGGATTGGTAACATATCACCTCAATACAAACTGGATGTATTAGGTGATGCCAGAGTTAGTGGGAGTGTTTTTACAAATGAAATTCACTTTATTGCAAATGATTTGGGTGCAGGGATTGATAATACTGATCCATATACACTTCGAAAAGTTCATGATGCTCAAAATGTAAGTCATTTGGATCTCAATTTAAATGATGATGTTGATGAATCATTCCGCATTTATGGCAATTCCTGTGTCGGATATTCCTGTGGAACATATAGTGGAAACCTATATCATTCATTTGATGCTAGTGGGAATGTGTTTCATGCCGGGAACGTAGGAATTGGTTGTAACCCGAATTCATCATATAAACTCAATGTAAACGGAATCATCCATGCCATAGAAGTAAAGGTAGATTTAGATGGATTTGCTGACTATGTGTTTAATCCTACCTACAAATTAATGCCATTACACGAAGTAGAGCAATATGTGAATATCAACAGCCATTTGCCAGAGATGCCTTCGGCAGCTGAGGTTAGTAAAAACGGTCTAAGCGTAGGCGAAATGCAAAACAAGTTACTAAAGAAAGTGGAAGAACTGACGCTTTATGTGATTGAGCAACAAAAAACGATAAGCCAGCAAAGTGTTCAAATCAGCCAGCAAAATATAAAAATAGAAGAACTGGAGAAAAAAATGAAGTAGTTTCTTTCTTTAATACCTTTCCCCAATCCGTTAGCAAACGGATTGGGAAAGGTTATCTAAGAAATGTAAACACCAACTGTTTAAGCCAGCCATTAACAACCCTGGAGAGATAGCCGGGAAGAGCTATATCCACATTATCAATACCAATAAATTTATATACAATATGATACAAAGATACAAACTTCTGATATTGTCCATAGTTCTCTGTTTCTGGACATCCATATTGTGGGCACAGGCTCCACAACCGACCTGGGAACTTAAGACTGATGAATCGGCTGCCACCAAAAACTACGTGGCACGCCAATCCATTACTTTAGAAAGCAACGGCACAACAGGCTTTCATTTTAAAGCGGATGGAAGTAAAACCTTTAGTGCTAAGATTGACGCTGGGTTGCTTTTTCCACCAACAGCCAATACGTATGCTATGCCAGATGGAACGATAACTACAGACCCGACTCAGGGGGCAGTGGTTGGAAGTATTCCGGGAAGTGCATCGGTAAGTCCTGCAGGTGCAGCAACCTATCAAATACCCATAGAAGTTCCATCGGGAGTAAACGGAATGCAACCTCAGGTTTCTATTGCCTACAATAGCCAGGGAGGATTTGGAGCATTAGGAATGGGATGGGATATTTCTGGTGGATCTGGTATTACGCGTGGACCTAAAAATATCTATTTTGATGGTCAAAATAATAATGTTAAGTTTGATAATACAGATGCTTTGTATTTAGATGGACAACGTCTGATTTATCTATCGGGAGGAACCGGGAATCTGACTGCCGGAGCCACCTATGGTACTGAATTGGAAAATTATGCTCGAGTGATTGTTGCTAATACTTCCAGCGGTGGCATTTATTTTATTGTTACCACAAAAGAAGGAAAAACAATGGAATATGGGAACTCTGCAAAGTCTTTAGTGTCAAATGTAAACAGTCGCGGAGGAAGATCTGCTGACACAAGAGTCCTAGCATGGAAACTCAACAAGGTAACAGACACTTATGGTAATTCTATGACCTATACCTATTCGTATTTTGGACAATATCTTGCACAAATAGATTATGCTGGTCAATCGGTTGTGTTTACTTATCGTCAAAACACAGTTAATCCAAAAAGAACTTTTATCTCGGATTTTTTAGTAGCCAGGCCAAATATATTAGACTCAATTATCACGAAATCAGGAACAACACCACTCAAGACATTTGAATTTAAATATACTACAGATAACCGTTTGAATGCAGTTGATGAAACGCTCCCGGATAATACTAAATTAAATTCAACAATAATAAATTGGGGTGCGGAAAGTGATGGAGCTATAACATTATATATGGGTAATAATCTGGATGTAAATTTGGGAATAAATAAAGGATTTGTTTGTACAGGGGATGTGAATGGAGATGGATATCCTGACCGAATAGAAATGTGGTCAGGTGCGCCAACAGAAGCAGGACATATTATAGTTTACTTATTTGATAAAGACACCCATAAATTTAGTAATACTGGAATATCGATATCTCTACCATACTACGATCCTGCCACTTTTCAACCTAAAATGGTTGTTAGTGACATCAATAACGATGGGAAAGATGAAATGATATTAGTTAACGGGGGAAGAATACATACTTATAGTTATCAATATGGTGCCCTTGTTGTAGATATTGATGGAAATTCGATCAATACAGATGTAGTTTATCATTCTGGCAGAAGTTTTGAAATACTGTCCGCCGATGTCAATCACGACAATTACAATGATATTATACTGGTTTTTAATAACTTTAGAGGAAATGGAGCTCAACTCTATCCAGGCTATATTGTGTTTCCCGGTAGTGCAAACGGATTAATTGACAAGACTGTTTCTACTGAATATTTTGTCAATGATAATACTTTTACTAGATTTCAAATAGGTGATTTTAATGCCGATGGGAAAATAGATTTTTTAGGTTTGCCTACACAAAGTGGTACGAATGAGAATCTAACAGATGACTTGCTCACTGTTGTTTCTAAAAGTTCCTGGGGAGATAAAACTACGAATACTCTCAGAAATTTCACCGGAGATTTTAACGGGGACGGTTTAAGTGATCTCTTAGTGGAATCGAACTCTCACACTTGGTCAATATTGGAAAACACTTCAGGATTTAATAGCGTTCTAGATCCCAAAAATCAAACATTTACAGGAACGGAATTATATACTATTGACTTTAATGGAGATGGGCTTGTTGATATTGTTACTGGAAACGAAATTATTATTGATCACGAATTTGATCATATTGAATGGGATTTCTATAAAAACAAAGGTGGTTCATTTAATAGTACTCCAGATTATCAAGCGGTAACCTATAATCAAATATCGAAATTAAAAGGTTTTGTAACCGACATAAACGGTGATGGCGTGGCGGATTTAATAATACCGGATGGAAATCACTACACGGCATTGACAATTCCAAACTCCACCGGACGTAATTTGGTAACCGGCATTACCAACGGGATGGGGCAAACAAATACATTTGCATACAAAAACTTTTCCAACTACGACCAAACAACATCTAACGCACCCCTGCGTAATGTCAAAACACCAATCATGGTTGTGGATACCGAGACAGAACCGGATGGTATTGTCACAGCTTATACCTTCGAAAAACCCAAAGCGCATACCGAAGGGAAAGGGTTTCTGGGATTCACAACTGTAACAGCTGTTAATGCCATAAAGAATGCTAAAATTGTCAGTAATTATGAAATTGAACCCAATTACTTTGGGGTAAACTTAAGCACACAAAAACTTACTACGGCTGATGGATCTAAAACAATGTCCATTTCCAGGCAATACAATGGTGTGAAAGTGATTGATGCGGCAAAAAAACGCTATATCCCTATCGTGACAGCACAAACCACTTTTGACCAACTAAAGAACATTAGACAGACAAGCATAGTTGATTACAGTTTATATCCAAACTCAACTACTCAAACCACAACTGTAAAAGATTCTACAAGTGGCGTTATCGATTTAACCACTCAGGTAATTACTACTTTTACAGGACCGAATGGGGTAACTCCTTATTTGCCGGCAACAGTAACCACTACCCGGACTCAGAACGGACAATCTGATACCCGTTCAACCGGTTATGCCTATGTATATGATAGTGCTCCAAACATATATAAAATAAATAAGACCACCGAAACCACCGACCCACAGAACTCACAGTACGCAGTCAGCACTGAGCACAGTAATCCCGACACTTGGGGGCATATGCAAACCGTAACGATAAAAGCCAAGGATCAATACGGGGCATACCTATCACGCACTTTGGGTCTGGCTTACACTCCTTCTGGACGGTTTGTCATCAGTAAGACAGATGTATTAAACCAGACAACCACTTACAACTGGGATGAAACCAATGGGCTTCTCAACAACGAAATAACGATTATTGGAGGAAAGAATCGTATAACCTCGTATAAATACAATAATTGGGGTCAACTCGTTGAAACCACCTACCCCGATGGAATGCGTAAAGCGAATGTCCTTCAATGGAATAATGATGATACAGCGAGGTACTATACATATACCGAAGCATCAGGCAGCTCTCCCGTGTGGGTTTATTACGATAACATGGGAAGAGAGCTTAAAAAAGAAACCAAAGGGTTAAATGAAAATGTCATTCGGGTGTTTACTACCTACCGGACAGATGGTAAGGTGGATAAAGTCTCGGATCCGACTTTCAATACCACTTTTAATCCGATCACCGATCCATGTACTGCTTATGGATATAATACAAACTACGGTTATCTGGAGTCTGTAAAAACACCACTCGGAACCACAACAACCGTCTATGATAAACTTAAAACGACCGTAACATCGCCAGAAGGAACTGTCGAAACCGTATCAAATGCAGCAGGACAAACACTCACCAGCACCATAAATGGCAAAACGGTGACTTACACATATTATCCTTCGGGATTGACCAATACATCAACTCCCGATGGCGGACAACCTTTACAGATGGTGTATAACCTGCAAGGGAAACGAACGAATCTTATTGATCCTGACGGCGGGACAGTAGAAACGGTATACGATGGTTTTGGCGAACTGCTCACCGAGAAACAAAAAGTACATAATGCAACTGATTTCGTAACAACTACCAATACATATGACGATAACGGATTATTATTGAATATCAACCGTAATGGAGAAATTACAACGTATACTTACGATACCAATGATAAAAGCAGAGTTAATGCTATAGAAATTACAGGTAAAAACAAACAGACATTTACGTTCGATGACTACGACCGGGTAACCAATGTTACGGAGGACATAACCGCAAACGGAGTAACGCGAACCTATAACACAGGTAAAGAATACGATGTTTTCGGGCGGGTAAAAAAAGAAATATACCCATCAGGTTATTACACGGTTAATACCTATGACAACTACAGCAACCTGGCCGAAGTAAAAGACAATTTGAATCGTTCGATATGGAAAGCAAATACCGAAAATGCATTAGGCCAAGCAACCAGTATTTTTAAGGGTGCTAAAGAAACAAAGTATGAATACGATCCTGTCAATCATCTGAAGACTTCCATTTTTGCATCAGGCGTGGTTGATTACTCCTATGGATACTATAGCGATAACAACTTGCAATGGAGGGCAGATAACTTAACCAATCAAAGTGAAAATTTCACCTATGATACCCAAAACCGCTTAACCAACTGGGATGTTACGCGCAGTGGGACAACAACGTACAACTCACTGGGTTTTGATGGGAATGGCAATATTACTCAAAAATCAGATTTAGGTGCTTTTACCCTGAATTATGGGGGGCAAAGAGCGGATGGATCAGCAATAGGCCCTCACGCGTTGGCAACCATTTCAGGGGTACCTTCTAATTTTCCAACTTCTGATTTATCAGTAACCTATACGGACTTTAAGAAAATAGCCATGCTCGACGAAGGTACGAAGCATTACGAACTAACTTATGGTGTGGACGATGAGCGGCGAATGTCGGTATATTATGCGAATGGGAAATCACAGGGAGCACCCACATTGACCCGTTATTATCTGGGGAACTACGAGGAAGAAATCAACTCGCTTGGCAAAGTTCGGAAAATCCATTATCTTAGCGGTGCAATTCTGATACAGAATGAAGGTAAGTCTGATAGCTTGCTTTATACCTATTCCGATGCACAGGGTTCTTTGATAGCGTTAACTGATGCTAATGGCGTTATTGTACGAAGATATGCTTACGATCCTTGGGGGGTACGCCGCGATGCCGATAATTGGAATGCAAAAGACAATGGAGTTAATTTGATAGTTAACCGCGGTTATACAGGGCACGAGCACCTGGATGCCTTTGGTATTATCAACATGAACGGGCGCGTTTATGATCCGCTGACAGCCATGTTCTTCTCGCCGGATCCGTATGTGCAGGCACCGGGAAACTGGTTGAATTATAACCGGTATGGGTATTGTTACGGGAATCCGTTTTCATATACCGATCCGAGTGGGGAATTACAAATAGGACCATTTTATTTGTCATTAAATATTGGCTGGAGTCCACAAGGAGGACCGACACTTGGAATAAGCGCAGGAGTAGGCATTGAAAATGTACTTAGTGTAGGTGTGGGAATTAATTATGGATTCAAGACCGGCAACTTCTCTGCTACTTTAAATGCATCTGCATTTGGAGGATATATTACGGGTGGATACGACACCAAATCCGGTTGGATGGTCGGGGCAGGTTATGCAGCTCCTTCAGTATTTTCCGGTTGGAGTCCCGTCAGTTTTTCCACAAATATATTAAGTGCGGGCGTAGATTATAGCGAAAATGGAGGATTTTCGGCTGATGGCGGTGGATTTAGTTATGGAAGTGGAGGATTGAGTTTTAACCCAAGTATTGGGGCGAGTATTACTGGAAAATTTGGGGATGAATATATGAAAGGTAGCGATAATGTGAAACTTGACCCCAATGACAAATCAGGGAAACCAGATGTCGCTTACGGGGATAATGAAGGAATCAATAAAAAAGCAGATAAAATGATGAAAAGACCTAGTAAATTGAATAAAATATATGCAGATGGAACAGGTGATGTTGGAGCACAAGAAGGGGAATATGTATATGCAAAAACTCATTGGGAAGGATGGACGGCAGATGTATATTTAAGTGAAGGAGCATTTAAATCTAATCACTTCCTGTCTTTAACTCTTCAACATGAGTATTCTCATATATATATTACTAATCGTTTGGGATTTGCTAGAGATAGAAACCGTTTATATAATGAAAATCTAAATGAATATACAGCTTGGTCAGTTACTCTTGAACAAGCAAAAATATGGGGTGAATATGTAAAATTTGCAGAATCTCAGGTCAATTACTATAATATTGATAATTATAAACCAATTTATGCTCCAAATAGTATAATGACATTTAAAAAAATACCATGGTAAGAACAATAAAATATACTTTAGCTATAATTATTTTTTGTACCGGATGTGTAAGAACGGAAATAATACAAAATGATAATTTTCTGCATTATGTGAATTATCAAAACACTGAACTATTTCCTTTTGATTTAAATGATTATAATTTTACAAATAAGTGTGATTCATTTGATATTAATTTTCCTAGCAAAGCTAAAAAGATATTGTTATCTTTAGAACAAAAAGTAATTTTGGATAATTTATATTTTAATTTTACTGTTGATTATGATAATTTTAGCGATAAATCAATAAGGAAAAATCTACTTGATCTTTCTGGTGAACATAATCTTTATGATATATACTTTTGTGGTACATCAACTTTAAATAGACATATAGATAGCTATATTTTTCTTTTTCAAGATAAAAATATAAATTCAAAATATCTTAATTGGTCTAGTATAATTGTAGTCAATTTAAAGAATAATAATATTTGCTCTATCCTGGAATTAGCAAATTTCAGCATTGTTAGTAATTCAAAAGAAAATTTGATTAGAACTTATAAACGTGGTAACAATATCTTATTGCAGATAAATAGTATTCATACAACTGAGTATTTTTTACATAAGCAATCTCAATCTCCTGATTATGATAAATATCCTCACTTCTCGAATGACAATAAGTTTAATTATCAAATATCAGGTTTCTTCAAAAAACTTAAGTCTAAAATTATAAAGGATAAACGGTTTTATTATACACTATTTTATATTGATGATAATGGATTTGTTAGATTTTGCAATATAAAGGCTTGTAAATCAATAGATATACACGAAAATTGAATAAGAATTGGATATGTGGTAATGTATCAGACCCCGTCCTTCCGGATATGACTTGGGCTATTACGAAGAAGAAGTCAACTCGCTTGGCAAAGTTCGAAAAATCCATTCTCCCGCCGGGTAGAATATATCCCCTGTTCTTCCGGATATATCCATTCTCCCGTCGGGTTGAATATATCCTTCATTAAATGAGAAAATGGTAATGCTTGTTTGCTGGGATTTGTAATCAGGAGTGGTCGGAAGATTGATTCATGCATGTTTTTTGTGCATAAAGACAAATTGGATATCCTGCAAGAGGATCTAGAAATAAAAAAACGCTTGTCCTGTTGCTATAGGAGAAGCGTTTTTTTGTTGGAATAATGCGGGTTATTTATAAATGGCATTCAGGATATTGGCCAGCTGGATACCGCCCCGGTAAAGCATTTCGTCGCGCTTGTCGGCAAAGAAGTAGACATAATGATAATTGCTGGTATCGGAAGTATCATATTTGTATATTAAATTTCGGACTGCATAAACTGCTTCGACCGACTGAGAAATGTTGCATTTTTTGATTTCAGCTTTCCTTGGTTCAAACTTATCCTGCAAATACCGGCTAAACTCTGAATAGGACATTTTCTCACTTTCAATCAGGCTACCATCCCACACAGCATGAAGATTCGTCTTCCGACCAAACCAATTCATATCCACTTTATTCCCGCCTTTATCGTCTTTACGACCCAAATGCAATGGTTGGTGCAAGTCGCCTACACAATGAACCAGGAATTTTAAGGCTTCAGCATCAGTCTTATCTCTTTTAAGACGGGTGGTCAGTGTATCGAGGGCAAAAAACAAGTGCTCGCC
>Ga0302170_10000726_pt1 | contig 13004 bp, 11 predicted proteins | sample I_Fen_N2_1_FD_193492 | JGI IMG/M metagenome (GOLD analysis project Ga0302170, IMG submission 193492) | Peat permafrost microbial communities from Stordalen Mire near Abisko, Sweden - I_Fen_N2_1 | ecosystem: Environmental > Terrestrial > Soil > Wetlands > Permafrost | place: Sweden: Abisko...
GATATCGTTGGTAGCAATGATAAGCTTACCCAACAAAAACAGGAGAATAAAAGCAATAGAGATAGATCCCACATCACCGGCAAAACACCTGGCTTTGGTTCTGAAATTAAAGTAATTGAACACCAACAAAGACAATATCACATAGTATATCAATTCGTTATCAATAAACTGCACCCGATAGATATTAATATAGAGCAAAGCCCCTGCCACCACCAGACTATAACCGCCTGTGATGCCATTAATACCATCCATAAAGTTATAAGCATTCAAAATGCCCGTGCTAACTACCAACGCACAAACGCTAAAGTACCAGGGCAGTTCAAACAACCCCCACTGATAAAACATCAAGCCCATAGCTGTAAAATGAACCAGCAGACGAAGCTTTGACGATTGCGGACGAACATCATCTGCAAAACTGATCAGCGATAGCATCGTTAACCCACCAAAAAACCAGGGATATTGAAAACCCTGTAATACAAAATAAAGTAACGCACCGATATAAAACACCACTCCGCCCCCACGCAACGTTATACGCGTATGCGAACTGCGTTGATTCGGCTTATCGATAATATTAAAATGATTAGCCACTCTAAAATAAGCCAACTCGGCTACAAATAATAAAAGAAAAATGAAAATGTAATTCATGATTTTAGTCAACAGTTATAAGTTATTAGACAGTAGTCAGTAGTGGATAGTTGGTTTTTATCAGTAATTAGATAGTAGCTTCCAGTAAATAGTTAATGCTTCGACTTCATTCAGCAACAGTATTTGACTACGCTCAATAACAGAAGGTAACAGTTTACTTACAACTAATTACTGTTTACTATTGACTAACTACTACTGACTGCTTACTATTAACTAACTACTACTTACTACCGTCTACCTACTAAACAAGTTTCCCCTCTTCCTCACACTCACCATGCACCCTACCGAGTTATCATACAGTTTACCGATATCGGCACCCACAGAGCATCCCAGTTCTATATTCGATAGTTTAGGAAATTGTTTCTTTACTTCCAGCAACAGAGAGGTATTTCTAATCATTTCAGGATAAGGAGCCCCATAATTACCATAGTTTTTACTAAAAGAGCACAATGCCTTATAGTTATAACCATGCACATCTCCTTCCAGTCCGATATGATGCACCTGCACACGAGAGTTCACAACTGATACGCCGCCATTTCTATTATATAGTGGTGATGATATAAAGGGCGTACCTATAGTTCGTGAAAAATACGTCCAACCATTCTGGTAGACTCCATTCTGAAAGTAGCTATCAGCACCACCATACACAATCCCATCTCGGTCATGAAATGGACCTGATTGATCGGTGCTGTTCAGGTATTCATAGACCAGTCCTTTAATAATAGGGAATGTATTGTTTCGAATTGAAACACCCCATAACCCATCGGGTTTATTCATCGTGTTCGTCATAAATTTAGGACTGTCCTCCGATATATTCTGCCAGTAACCGCTTAGCGAGAAGTTAGAAATGCTATACTCTACTTTCATGCTCTGCGAAATAATATGATTCCCCAATGCATTGATCTGATCCGTTTCAAGTGCGGAACTACCACCTGAACTACCCATTATTATTTTCAGATAATCACTTAGCGAAGTGGGTTGCTGCCCCATTCCCGGCACATTGCCACCCCACTGCGCCACATGATCCACCCCGTACTGAAAATGAAAGGGTAAGCTCCCTCCCACTCTAAAGTATATATATTTATGATGAAGTAGTAAATTCGTAACGGCGATATTATCCGTAAACCAACCGTGTGCCACAGCTCCTTTTACTTCCAGATAGCCTTTGGTAAAAGGGACGGGGGTAAAACGTTCTATTCCAAGGGTAATTTTGGGCATGGGACGGGCATTTTTGGAAAATAGAAAACCACCACACGACAAACTGGAATCCTGAGTACCCAGATGTTCTTCGCGTACCCCTACGATTAGATCCAAAACCGAAAGGCGTGCTTTCAGATAGGCTTCGTGAAAATAGGCTTTCGTCTTGTTATCATAGGTCTGTAGCAGTACATCGGCTTTAAAGCCATAATCAAAAACTGCTGACCTGTTGTTGAAATCCTTACTGAACCCTACATTCACATTGGATGAATTTGGAGAAGCCGAAATCTGACCATAGTTAGCACTCTGCAACCAAAATGGAGTATACACTCCGGTAGAACCTACTCCCGTAAAACCCACTTCATACTTTATCGTATCCTTCTGGGCTTTAGCTACTGTAGAAAGCAACAATAAACAAACACAAAGTATATAACTATTTCTAAACACATTCAACTGATTTACACAAGTTATAACTTGTAATTTATGGAGCTGGAGACATCCCGATTTATCGGGACTGCTTACTACCTACTACCAACTACTATCTACTTACTGAAAACTACTAACTGTCTTCCTCAGTCCTTCCTCTGCCCTCACCGGCATCTTATCCACTCCCAATGCCTGTTTAATCTTTACATTTGAAACTACGTAGTTCTCAGTCAATTTCTGTAAACGTTCGGTATTAAGCGGTAAATGAAGCACCGTACCCACTTTTGCACCCAATTGTATCACTGCTTTGTTCCACTTCCATATGCTGGCGGGTTTACCCATAGTAGTAGCCATAAGTGTTATCAATTCATTGGTCGACAAACTTTCATCATCTCCCACATTGTAAATACCACTGGCAACATCATTCTCTATCAATCCAGAAATCACAAAACTCAGGTTATCTATAGAGCAAAACGAGCGTCTGTTTTCAAATGCTCCTAAAGGATAAGGAATTCCTTTCTTCACCACTTTATACAACAAATTCAAATTCCCCTTATTCCCCGGCCCATGAATCATACATGGACGTAAAATATAAGTAGACTTTAGTGGGTAGGTAGTAGTAGGTAGTAAAGACTGTTGACTGATAACTGATGACTGATGACTGATAAGATATTCTTCCGCCTTTATCTTACTCTCTCCATAAGGTCCTTTCGGACTTGGAACTATCTCTTCCGTTAGTATCTCACCCTCTACCTTATCAGCAGCGGCTTTTACCGAACTGAAAAAAATAAACTTCTTAGCTTCTGAACTAAGAAACCAATCATATATCTTCTGGGTTAAACCTGTATTAATATCAAAATAAACCTGCGCATTGGTTTGGTTCTTAGTGTCATGTGCTTTACCTGCCAAGTGTATCACCACATCTACCGCAGGGATAATCTCCAACTCTGCCCAGGTATAAGTCTTTACAACGCCTTCTTTCTGTGGTGCTATGATATCGAGCCCATATATTGTATGCTGAGCTTTTAGTGCATTCACTAGGTTTGTGCCTACAAATCCATGTATGCCGGTAATAAGAATTTTCATTGTATTAACTCTTGAAAAGTATCTAATAAATTGTCAATTATTACTTCCTTTGAGAAGTATTGATTATAATACAGTTTGCCATTATTACCCTTTTTATTGAGAATATCTGACTTTGCTAAATATGAGTCTATTACATTTTGTGCAAGAGAAATATAATCACCGGCATTAGAAATATATCCACAATCTGCTTCCTGAATAACTTTAGCTCCAATACCATTGAGCATACCAACAATCGGTTTTCCAAAAGCCATATAAGATTGAACTTTACCCGGAATTGTCATTGAAAAAATATCCTCATCCTTTAAAGTTACAAGCATTAAATCAGCATGACAAAAGAAATTTGGCATATCTTCTACTGAAAATCGACCTAAAAACACTACATTATTCTGTAGACCCAATTGGGCTACTTCTCGCTCAGCCCATGACTTTTTCCTTCCATCACCAACAATAACCCATTTAATTTCAGGATATTGTTTCGTCAGTTCTGCAGCTTTCACAATAGATTCGAAATCTTGCGCTTCGCCAATATTGCCTGCAAACATTATTCTAAATCCAGTTGGTATCAAATGTTGATATTTTTCATTTACTACATTTGAATTATCACAATACAAATCTTCAGCCCAATTTGGCATATATTTAATTTTCGAATCCATTACCCCTTTCTCATGTATCGACTGTATAAATGCTTCTGACTGAACTAATACTTTATCTGTACGGTCATATATATTACGTACCATTCTATCTAAACACTTCATTACATTATTTGAACTCATTTTTCCTGCAGCTGTTACACTTTCAGGCCACAAATCCTGCACCCAAACACAAGCTTTACTTTTAAAAATCCGTTTGTGTAATAAAGCTGGATATGCCTGAGTTATTGGAGAAATTGCAAATGTAAATGATACATCATATTTTTTTCTATGACATAAAACAAATAAAGAGGCAGCTAAAATAAAAGATACATAGTTTATTGCTAAACGCAAACCAGACCCACTTCCACGAGGGATTAGAGGAACTCTAAATATTTCAACTCCGTGATATGAATCTTTGGTATGGGACAAAAATCCGTAGCCTTCATAAATCTTTCCTTTCGGATAATTTGGTTTTCCTGTCAGAACAACAACTTCATGACCTCTTTTAACCAAATCCACAGCCAAATCATTTATTCTGAACTCTTCTGGCCAGAAATATTGACTTACGATTAATATCTTCATTTATAGACATTTTTATATAGATCATTATTTGATTGCATCCAAACATTTTGTTCACTCAGCATTTCAGCATACGTTGACACTGAATACTTAAATATATCAGATTTTAAAAGAGATTTATCAACGCTTTTACCCTCATATGGTGTAACTATTATATCATCTCTTTTCCAAATTTCTTTGAAAAGTGAGATCAAATCATATTTAGAAATCCTTTCACCATTGGTCAGATGTACCAGACCCACAACATTTTGGTCAATAGCGCTATCAATAGCCTTTACCAACTCTAAAGTTGTTACACCTCCCCAATAAGCACCAGTATATCCATTTATTTGACCTTTTTGGTTCATAAACCAATGAAAAAGCCCTTCGCCATTTTCTTTAAGCTCCGGACCTATAATAGATGTTCTAATAGTTAAATCTTTATTGTTGATAACTTCACCCAAACCCTTACTTTTCCCGTATGTGTCATCTGCATCTCGAATATCATTTTCTGAATAATTGCCTTTCAATCCAGAGAATACGCAATCCGTACTAATATGTATCAGCTTAGCGTTTATCTCAGCAGCCAACCGTTCTAACAAATGTGGAAAATAAGCGTTAATTAATATTGCATTATCAGGAAATAACTGAGAACCCTTTATCAGTACACCAATACAATTCAAAATAATATCAGGCTTCTTTTCTATTATCAATTGTTCAATAGCAAGTTTATCAGTGATATCCAATAATATACTATCATCAGTCAATTTATTACGAAACACCACATTCGTTATTTCATATTTTCCAGTGGCATTCAAATAATAGTATGCAACATGACCAGCCATACCTGTTGCACCTAACAAAAGTAATTTCTTCTTTCCCATTTCTATATTTCCTTATGCCAAACAGTTCTATTTATATAATCTGTGTAAGACAATATAATCCTTAATACCTTTTTAGATACATTGTCTACTTCATAATCTTGAATAGTATGTATGGTATCAATACCTGATGCGAAATGTGAAGTTACCACATCTATAGAGTTAAGAATACGTTCTTTACTTAAGCCTGTCATTATTATTGCTGCTTCATCCATTCCTTCTGGACGCTCATGAGCCTGGCGAATAGTTATAGCTGGGAAGTGCAAAATTGAAGATTCTTCTGTAATAGTTCCGCTATCAGATATTACACAAAAGGCGTTCATTTGTAGCTTTATATATTCTAAAAAGCCAAAGGGTTTCATAAATTCGATCATTGAATTATTATTCACAAAACCCATTGCTTCGAGTTTTTTCCTTGTTCTTGGATGCGTCGAAACAATTACTTTCTTTCCATATTTATCTACAATAGCACTTAATGATTCCAACAAGTCAGAAAAGTTCTTTTCAGAATCAACATTTTCTTCACGATGTGTGCTTACAATGAAATACTCTCCTTTTTGAAGATTTTCTTTTTGGAGTATATCATTCTGTTCAATTTCGTGTTTATGAAATTCAAGTACCTCTTTCATCGGAGAACCTGTTTTGATAATAGTCTCGGGACGTAGACCCTCGGCAACTAAATACCTTCGAGCGTGTTCAGAAAGAGGCATATTAATGTCGCTTAAGTGATCAACTATTTTTCGATTAATCTCTTCCGGTACACGTTGGTCGAAACAACGATTACCAGCTTCCATATGAAAAATTGGAATTTTCCTGCGTTTCGCTGATATAACCGAAATACAGCTATTAGTATCACCATATAATAGAATTGCATCAGGGCTCTCATTCGCCATTACTTCATCCGATTTTACAATGACATTTGCGATTGTTTCAGCCGGTGTAACGCCTGCTGCTTCCAAAAAATAATCTGGTTTGCGAATGTTTAATTGTTTAAAAAAAATTTCGTTCAACTCATAATCATAATTTTGACCAGTGTGAACTAATACATGATTTGTGTGCAATTCAAGTTCTGCCATAACCCGACTTAGTTTAATAATTTCGGGACGGGTTCCCACTATTGTCATTACTTTTAGCATGTTTATCCTTATTTTACAAATTCAAATCATTACGAACCATTTCCAATTTCAACAATAATTGCTTCATTTCATCTTTATCTAAACGTTGCGTGTTATGTGAATGATAATCTTCAAACGTAGCAATTTCTTCTTTACCTTCTATAAAATATTTATCATAATTCAAATCACGTCCATCACAAGGAATACGGTAATATCCACCCATATCCTCTGCCTTTGCCATTTCTTCACGAGTAACTAAAGACTCATATAATTTTTCTCCGTGACGTGTACCTATAACTCTTATCTTTGGTTCGTAACTGTACAATTCGAATAATGCATTAACTAATATATCTAATGTCGCGGCGGGGGCTTTTTGTACAAATAAGTCTCCGCTTTTTCCATGTTCGAAAGCATACAACACTAAGTCTACTGCATCGTCCAACGTCATCATAAAGCGAGTCATATTGGGATCCGTTATGGTAATTTCATTTCCGCCTTTCATTTGATCAACCCATAATGGTATTACAGAGCCACGGCTTGCCATAACATTACCATATCGAGTACAACAAATAGTAGTTTTAGAATCATCACCGATTGATCGTGCCTTAGCTATTGCAACCTTTTCCATCATCGCTTTACTTATTCCCATCGCATTAATAGGATAGCAGGCTTTGTCGGTACTAAGTACTACCACATTCTTTACTCCATGCTGAATGGCAGAATCCAATACATTTTCAGTGCCAAGCACATTGGTTCTAACTGCCTGTATGGGGAAGAACTCGCACGATGGTACTTGTTTCAAGGCCGCTGCGTGAAAAACATAATCTACACCAATCATTGCCCCATCTACACTTCGCTTATCCCGAACATCTCCGATATAGAATTTCACCTTAGGATTTTGAAGAGCATGACGCATATCATCTTGTTTTTTCTCATCCCTACTAAAAATACGAATCTCTTTAAATAAATCCGCATCCAAAAATCTGTTAAGTACTGCATTACCAAATGAGCCTGTACCACCTGTAATAAGTAATATTTTATCCTTAAACATATGTGTTCTGTTTATATCGTTTAAATTAAGTTTTTGATATTCAATTGATATTTTATAGCTTATAGATTCTGTTTTATAGCAAAATTTTGATTGCTTGCCAATATTATTATTTTTTTCATCACAAAAATCAATATATTTTTGCGATTTTTTCTCTATAATATAATAAATGATTATCGGCCATTTTTTCTGCAGTAAAAAACATGTTTGCTTTATGATAAGCTAGTTCGCCACGATTATCACGTTCTATATAAGCTAATTTAATTGCTTGTATTAATGAATCTGAATTATCTAAATCAAAAAATGCGACTTCACTTTGATTAAAAATCTCGTGAAAAGATGGTATATTCGAACATACAATTGATTTTTTAGCTAAAGCTGCTTCAACCATAGCCAAACCAAATCCTTCTGAATACGATGGCATCATATATATATCAAGAAACTGAAGATAAGAATACGGTGCTTTTAAATATGGTATAAATATTACTCGATCAGATATATTTAATTTCTCAACAGTTTTTTTTAGTTTTGCTAAATAAGGACCTTCCCCTATTATCACAAAAAAGTAATCTGGAAGTAAATTAAGAATATTAATTACTTGTGAAAGTCCTTTCCCTTGGGTAATATAAGCATATGACCCAAGAATTTTATAACCTTTTTCTTTATGACTTAAGATCAAGTTTTCTATTTCTATGTTGACATTGTAAGAATCAATATTACACCCATTATATATTGTAGTTATTTTTTCTGACAACAACCTATTGTATTTCTTCTTTAATTGGTTTGAAATTGATATTACTCCATCAAAATGCCGTTGAATATAACACCAATACAGCGTTAAAATTAAAGACACAATTCTATTATACCTAATAGAAAAACTATTAAATGTATCTTGATGAAGTGTACTTATTATTTTTGCCCTATGTATATTCTTTCTCCATTTATTTACATATACATCAGCCCTTAAAGTATGACTATGCACTATGTCATATTTATCAAAATTAATTAGTTCGGACTTGCTAATTTGATAAACATTACAATCAAAGCTAAGAGTAGATGAAGCTTCATCAAAATAGTAAACATCTATTAATTCAACTTTTCCCTTGAGATATTTGACTAAGTTACAAACAACAATTACAGGTCCTTTATTAATTAAAGACGGCACAATAAAAGCAATTTTCATATTATTTTTTACTTAATAATTCTTTTATTAGGGATAGATTTTGATTCAATGTATAATTAAGGTTTATTATATCTTTTAATAATATCAATAGTGAAAGAATAATAATCTGTACTTTAAAAACACCTTTAAAGTGTTTCTTAATGTAGAGTTTTAGGCCTTTTGTCATCATCATTTTTCTCCTAAAAGGTAAATTATGACCAAAACTTCCACCCTCTAAATGAACAATATCTCGTATATTAAGTATGTATCTCTTTAATCCAATTATATCCATCCGCTTTTGCAATTCAGTTTCTTCATAATACATAAAAAAGTCTGGATCAAAACCCGAAATTAGATTGAATACTCTCTTCGGAACAAACAAATCTGCACCTGATATAAAATCAATTTCTATGTATCCTTGATTTTCTATCTTTAAATACGCCTCAGTTTCAAAGTTTTTTCTATATATCCCCAAATTTTCCAATAATCTCCTATATATTCTTTTAGATGATACAAATTGCCCAAAGGACAAGGCATCTTTTTTCTGATTATTTAACAAACAAATCCCTAATGCCCCTAAATTATTACCATCTTTTTTTTCCGCAAAATCAAAGAGCTTCTTTATTACGTCATCCAAAAGTAAAGTGTCAGAATTTAAAAAAAATATATATTTTCCAATTGCTGTATCAATACCTATATTATTGGCTCTTCCAAAACCTAAATTTTCATTAGTATAGATATACTTAATTCGATTATCGTTCAAATAAAACTCTTTGCTTCCATCGGTAGAGGCATTATCAACTAATATAATTTCAATTGAATTGCTTTTTGTAAAATTTAGAATACTCTCAATACACTTATTAGTCATTTGCATAGTATTGTAATTAACTATGACAACAGACACATCTATTTCATTCATCCTGCAAAAAAATAAAATTTGAGTCTAAGTATTAAATATTCAATTAGACTTATGTTATATTTAGATTTAATCATATTATAAAGACTGTAAGAGTATCTAAAATTGGGCATGTGAAAATAACGATGTAGACGAGAAAATCTATACTTTTTAACTGAAGCTCCGATGGTATTGTTACTATGCTGTCTATAATAAATTGTAGGTATTGGCAAGGATATAATAATGCCATTCGAAGAATCTACACAAATACCAATCCAAAAATCATGCATTAATATATGTTTAGTATCCATTATTGCTAAATCCCTTGCTTTACGATTGAACAACATTGTACAACCAGTAATATAATTTACTAATCGCAGATACTTTCTAGTAATTTTTAATGGATTCGTATTATCATTCCCCCATAATGATTTTGAAATAATATCTAAAGTGTTGTTTGTTACTATAAGATCAGTATGTACTAATGTTGCAACATTGGGCGATCTATATTCCTCAAAATTAATAGCATCCAATGTAAATTGAACTTTAGACGGAAACCAGACATCATCTTGGTCACAAAACATATAGTAGTCGGCTTCAACTCTCTTTAACAACCATATAAAACTCATGCAAGCACCTTTATTATTTTCAATATCACTGAATATAACAATGTTTGCATATTTCTTTTCATATTCTAATAGAATATCCACAGTAGAATCGCTAGATCCATCATCTCTTATATAGAGTATAAAATCGTTAAATGTTTGACAAAATAAACTATCTAATTGTTGACGTAGATATTTTTCACCATTATAGGTGGATAATAATATTGCTACCATGAGTTAATATTTTCTATCTATAAATTTATTGTGTTCAGCTTCGCTACTAAAAATAGAATAATAAGGCACCCATTTCTCGTAATAACCGGCAGGCCAATAAAAAGAAGTGTAACCAGAAGTAAATAATATTATAACAAACGTTACCCTTACGAATATATTACTTGGAGACAATACTTTTGATCTGAAAAAAGGAATTAACACATCAGCTAATGCAATACAATAAAATACTATCAAATAGTTTGTAAAACGTGTAAAAATTATAGTATTGAAAATAGAACATACACCTAATAAGCCAAATACACACATTAAAAACTCATATCTAATTGCAATGTTGAACTTAACTTTCGCCCAAAGAAACAAACCGATAGGTATTAATGTTTTTGTAGCAAAAAATAAGACTGTCGATTTCCAACCATAAGAAGCTTCCGAATAAACATTAGCCTTTTCATTGATTTTTTCAATACTTTCAAAAAATGTAAATATAAAATCCAATTTACTTAACATCAGAAAAGTTAATACCAACAATAGGATATAGCTTTTATTTAACTTTAAGAATTTCAAGAAAGGTAAAACAATTAAGAATATTGCCGACAAATGAAACATGACAGATAAAAGAACACCAATGTAATATTTCACCCATTTATTATTCTCCAAATTTTTGTAGTTGTATATAAAAACCATTATAGCTAGAGACTCTCTTAATATTTCTACTGTGAAATTTATATAAAACATCAACAAGCATAGAAACAAAGTACTAAAACGATACTGTGAATTTTTTGCTACAAAATAAAACAAACAAGTATTAATTATAAATACATGTAGTATTTGAAAACTAGTAAAACTAGGATAAATTTCTTTAGCTAAGTTGTTAAAAATATTAAATAGAGGTTGATATTCTCCATCCCAGGAAATGTTAAATATTCCATTGACTGAAGCATTATTAAAATACAACATGTAAAAATAGCTATCACCACCAACCATGTATCGTAAACCTATCAACAAAGTCAAATAGACATACAATCCTATCCAAATTATGAATTTCAGATTATTATCATGATACTTACCAATATCAAATACGATTGCAGCAAAAATTGTTACAATAAACGGTATAATATATAAAATCATAAATTTTTGCTATTTTTCAATTTTGTATACAATAAAAAACGTTGAATTGTATAATCCCGTTCAGTACACATCGCTTCATGTGATCTCAAAAGCCTCATTCGCGATTGAGACATTTCAACGTCATTTGAATGATACACATCACTCCTTTTTATCTTACTTTCAATAAAACTGTCATAAGCCTTTCCCCAATAATGATTTATCTGAATTGTAGAATATACTGATTTAGAACACCTATTTATGCCTAAACTAATTATTTTTTTATATTGATTAATTGGAGGTATTTTAATAGCACTAATTTTTGAATTAATTACATGTGGATTGTTAATTTTATCAATTGGAAAATCCATATTACAAAACATTTTTGTAAACACACTGGCCTTCGACCAACATTGAGTATATTGCTCAATAACTAATTTATTATTGTCGTGATACAACTTTCCGTTTGAACCAAACTGTTTCCAATAAACTGCTACGCCAGGATAATTTTTATAAGATGACAACCATGATTTAATGTTATCTGTAGCTATCGGACAAATGAATTCGTCAACATCAATAAATGTCAACCAATTTGAATCATTTTTGTGTTTATTATAGCAATCTTCATAGGCATCCATTTGCGAATGTTCAAAAGGCCATTCAATTAAATCAACAATTCCTTGTTCTATGTAAGGCTGTAGAATTTGCAAATAGTTATCATCAGAGTTGTTATTATATAAATAGAAATGATCAATACCGACAACTATATGATACTGAATCCATTCATCAAAATACTTCCCTTCATTTTTAAATATACCACAAAGGCATACTGTATATTTATATTCCTTAGTAACCCCATTAAATAATTTATTTGTAAAAATTAAAAAGGACACTAAAATAGATTGTAAAAAATAAACAATATATCGAGTAAAATAATTTTTTAAAAATGTTTGTTTTATGTATTCCCTAGTAATAAAGTTTCCTTTTACATAATAATCTTGATCCACCTGCATAAAAATTATTTCGTTAAATACATTTTACTTCTTAAAAAAAACTGGCGCATACCTTTTGCAAATATTAAAAATCCAGATAAAAGAAAAATTGAAGAAACAACCAGAATAATTAAACTATATATTAAAAATTGAAAAACAGAATTATATGGATTTATTTTAATAAAACTAATCAAATATTCGGTTATAAATAATGCACAAAATGAAATCAACAAAAGTTTAGCATACATCGCAACATAAAATTTAATTTCTATTTGAAATCCACTTTTAAATAAAAAATAGGGTTTCCAACATAAAACTATAAGACACGTACTAACAATCACACCAATTAGAACACCATTAAAACCATAAAAATAACCTAACAAAACAGAAAGTCCAATGTTTAAAATCAATTCTATTATTGGGGCAG
>Ga0302170_10000728_pt1 | contig 12984 bp, 9 predicted proteins | sample I_Fen_N2_1_FD_193492 | JGI IMG/M metagenome (GOLD analysis project Ga0302170, IMG submission 193492) | Peat permafrost microbial communities from Stordalen Mire near Abisko, Sweden - I_Fen_N2_1 | ecosystem: Environmental > Terrestrial > Soil > Wetlands > Permafrost | place: Sweden: Abisko...
CCAGTAACAGAGCTACTATAAGTTACCGTTCCATCCGAATTATTACTAAGTTCAGGAACAGTAAACGGGAAGCCAATTTTAGCATCCGCAGTGGAAGAAGCAAAAGCAAAAGTCGGAGCAGGTAACCCAGAAGTCAATACCTCCATATCAGTTTGAGCAAACACCTTAAATTGTAAAGTCGTGGTGTATAATCCAGGCCATCCAATTATATTTAGGGTAGAGTTTACATTTGCCGTTAACGAAGTGCCTAAAGCATCATATAATTGTACAGACGATCCACTCTGCTCCACCGTAGCATAACGACTTGAAAAAGCAGAAGTAACTTTCGCATCTGCTATTTTTATGCGCATCGACTCATAGCGTCCTACCGTTTTATCAGCTAGTATATCAGCCACAGAGAGCGTAGTAAGAGGAAGCACATTGCCCGTTGAAGCCACTGTAAGCTGACTAAAATCAGAACCGGTCATTTCCAACAAATTATTATAAGCCGTAAGTTTTGAGATAATAGTTCCAGTCAATCTGTTTCCTTCCACGAATTTCGTACCGGTAAATGCATACACATACATACCACCTGTAGCGTCCTCTATATATGCATTCGTTCCCGAAACCTTCGTCACAATGGCATCAGTTAGCGTCACCGCATACATCGTACTACCATCCGCAGTCAATGCTCTAAAATTATTTAAATTCGTTACAGGAGTTAGAATCGTATAGGTGCTACTCACTACGTTACTATACTTATCTGCATTTTTAGCCGCAGCTTTCAACGTAGAGGTAGTACTAACGAGAAGTGGAGCAGTATATTCTGCAGCAGTAAGACTTGTTGTAGGATCCGTTCCATCCAACGTATAGTAAATTTTATCCCCCGTAGTTTGTGAAAGAGTCACCGTTTGTGGAGTCGTATAATATCCTTCGGCAAGCGAAAAAGCAGGAGCGACTACCACATCTGCAGAAAGAGCATAGGTCACTTCTATAGCCTTTATATAAATAGCCTTACTTGACGTTTGTGCCCAATTAATTGAAATTGCACCACTTGCACTTCCCGTAAATTCATAAGGCGTACTTGTAGCCGAGATTGATTGAGTTGTTGCATTAGCAGCTGTTTTAAAAGCAGTACCACCTACAGAAACCGCTACATTAGCAGCCACACTAGAAGCACCAGAAGTGGTAACCTTCACCGAAGTAATGGTTCCAGAGATTCCACTAGTGGAAATAACGGCTGAAGTCGCTGGAGAGCCACTACTACCGATTTGTTGCCCTTTTGTTCCATCGTACCCCCAATAAGAGCCACTTGAAGTTAGATTCCAAGCTACCCCACTTAAGGTTTGTGTCCCATTAGCAGTCCATGTTTTAACAGTGATCGTATGCGAATACGTATCTGCCCAAATAGCGGTACTAGCTATACATAGGAACAAAGCCAGTATGCAACGCAATTGTGTGTTTAGTTTCTTCATAATTCTGTGTTTTTTGTGTAATTTCACTACATTTTTCTAATTTAGGCTTTCTTTTTGATTAATTTTTTAAGCTTAGGCTACAAATATAAATACAATAAATATCATATTCAAGGAAACAAAAGAAAATTTTTCGTTTTCACCTGAAAATTAATTTAAATGTAATAACTTCATTCTATTGACCGAACACTAAAACGCTTTGAAATTACCTGTCATTTTACCTAATAAAAGTATTATCGACTTATACCCTTCAGCTTTCAGCCCTCAAACAAATAATTGTGAATCAACAAAATAATCCTGAATAGTTTTGTTTTTTAAACTATTCAGGATCTTAATTTACTCAAAGTAAAAGTTTCTATGAAGAAGCTACATTACTCGTGGCTTTTCGCCTACTATTTTGCTTCTTTTTATGTGTGATTATCTTCTTTTATAGACTCTTCTTCATTTATTTCCTTACTCAAAATTTCTTTTCCGTTTCGATATTGTATTCACCCTGACGGGCAGCACGGTTACACCATGCACGATGACGCAAAGCTTTCTGTGCTTCTGGCACATTCTTTTCATCTCCGTGCCAAATGCCCAATGCCGGTTGTTGAATAGCCCGACCAAATGAAAATGATAATTCCCAAGGGAGATTGTTTTTAAACCGAACATTCATAGCATTCAAACGAGCCGAAGCCAATTCCGAAGATTGCCCACCCGACAAGAATGCAATTCCCGGAATTGCTGCCGGAACTGTACGTAATAGGCATTTGACTGTTGCATCCGCAACTTCATCAATCGATTCTTGTTTTTCACAAAGCAATCCCGGTACAATCATGTTTGGTTTTAGAATCATCTCTTCGAGTATTACCCCCTGCGTATAAAGTTGACTGAAAACCGTATGCAGTACCTGTTCGGTCACTTCAAAACAACGTTCCATTGTATGATCACCATCCATAAGTACTTCCGGTTCAACAATCGGAACTATTCCTTCTTCCTGGCATAATGCAGCATAACGAGCCAATGCATTTGCATTTGCTTCGATACATGCCTGTGTTGGAATACCTTCGCCAATAGTAATTACAGCCCGCCATTTAGCAAACCGCAAACCCATGTGGGCATATTCAGCGAGTCGGTCACGTAAGCCATCCAAGCCTTCTGTTATCTTTTCTCCGGGATGCCCTGCCATAGCTACTGTACCGCCATCGACTTTAATTCCGGGAATAATTTGGTTGTCGGCCAGAACTTTGATAAATGAACTTCCATCTTTTAAATGCTGACGAATTGTTTCGTCGAACAAGATGGCTCCACTTATGCTTTCATTCAATCCGGCAGTTGTGACAATCATTTCGCGATAGTCACGTCGGAGTTCTGCTGTTTCCGGGATTCCCAATTTGGCAAATCGTTTATTACAGGTTGGATAACTTTCATCCATAGCCAACAAACCTTTGTTATCGGCAACCATCGCCTTAGCGGTGTCTATTAGTTCTTGAATTTTTATTTCTGATAGTATCATAATGATATGTATTAGTTTTTCGCATTAATATTAATGCGAATTTGTATTATTTATTATTTTCTTTTTCCCAAATGGCTATTTTTGAAAGACGACGAATGAATCTTTCATCCGCTTTGAAATGGGCATGCAAGAAAGTCAATGTCAATTCCAACGCTAAGTTATATCCGGTAATTTGACCTCCCAGACACATCATATTCATGTCATCATCTTCTACTCCTTGATGAGCTGAAAATGAATCAGTAATTAATGATGCGCGCACACCGGCCACTTTATTGGCAGCAATGCAAGCACCTACACCGCTTCCACAGATAGCCAAGCCTCGGGCTACATCACCTTTCGCCACGGCCTCGGCTAATGGAATTATAAAATCAGGATAGCCATCATCCAAAACCAATTCATTAGCACCATAGTCCTCTACTTCATAACCTAAATTTCTAAGAGCTGAAGCAAGTTGCACCTTCAATTTAAAACCGCCATGGTCGGCAGCCACACCAATGCGTATCATTTCAGATTTTCGTTGAACACCTCCATTTTCTATATTTTGGTCTGATTCCATTTCCAATTGAGTATTTCCGGCATATCCTCACCGTGTTTATCAATATATATTTTATGTTCAATGAGCTTATCCTTCATCATCTGCTTCAGATAATCCCCCTTATTGCCCAACTCTGGTAGCCGGTTAATTACATCCTGTACCAGATGAAACCGGTCCAAATCATTTTGCACCCTCATATCAAAGGGCGTTGTAATCGTACCCTCTTCCTTGTAACCACGAACGTGCAGGTTACGATTCGTTCTGCGATACGTTAGCCGGTGTACTAGACAGGGATATCCATGAAAGCCAAAGATGATATGCTTATCTTTTGTAAAAAGCGAATCGTAATCCATTTCGCTGAGACCGTGTGGATGTTCGCTTGCCGATTGCAGCTTCATCAAATCGACGACATTGATAACCCTGATTTTTAAATCAGGCAAATGTTGTCGCAAAATAGAAACTGCTGCTAGTATTTCCAGTGTTGGTGTATCACCACAACAAGCCATTACCACGTCAGGCTCAGTGCCTTGGTCGTTGCTAGCCCATTGCCAAATGCCAATTCCTTTCGTGCAATGCACTACTGCCGCCTCCATAGTTAACCATTGGGGAAGCGGATGTTTTCCGGCAATCACGACATTGACATAGTCCCGACTGCGAAGGCAATGATCAAATACCGACAACAAACAATTGGCATCGGGCGGAAGGTAAGCACGCACAATATCAGCTTTCTTGTTAATAATATGATCGAGGAAACCAGGATCCTGATGCGTAAAGCCATTATGATCCTGCTGCCACACATGGGAAGCGAGCAGATAATTCAGGGATGATATTCTCCGTCGCCACGGTAATTCTTTGGTAACTTTCAACCACTTCGCATGCTGACTAAACATGGAATCGATAATGCGAATAAAAGCCTCATAACTATTGAAAAGTCCATGTCTACCTGTGAGCAGATAACCCTCCAACCAACCTTCGCATTGGTGTTCACTAAGCATTGAATCCAACACTTGCCCTGCAGGTGCGATGAATTCATCAATTTTTTCTTCTATTCGGTCGTCCCACTGGCGATTAGTAACTTCAAACACTGCACCAAGAAGATTCGACTGTGTCTCGTCAGGACCGAAGATTCGGAAATTGTGATGATCCTGATTTAGTTTCGCCACATCGCGCAGAAATTTTCCAAGCACAAGCGTATCTTGACCGTCAATAGCACCTGGAGAAGGCACTTTTAACGCATGTTTATGGAAATCGGGCATTATCAGGTCATGTAGCAAAATGCCGCCATTAGTGTGAGGGTTTGCACCCATCCGCCGATCGCCTGTTGGTGCCAATTCAGCTAATTCAGGAATAAGGCATCCTTCCTTATCAAACAGTTCTTCCGGCTTATAACTCTTCATCCAACTTTCAAGTAGTTGGAGATGATCAGGATGCTTAGGGTCGACTAGAAGTGGCACTTGGTGTGACCGAGATGTTCCTTCTATTTGCAGCCCATCAACAATTTTCGGTCCGGTCCAACCCTTGGGAGATCTCAAAATGATCATTGGCCAGCGGGGTCGGCTATTGTCTTTATTGCTTCGCGCGTTTCTTTGAATTTTACGGATATCCTCGATGACCTTTTCCATGGTATCGGCCATGAGTTGATGCATCGTTTCCGGGTCATCTCCTTCTACGAAGTAGGGAGTCCATCCGTTACCCCTTATAAATTGTTTCAATTCGTCGTGATCTATGCGTGCCAATATGGTTGGATTGTTAATCTTATAACCATTTAGGTGTAGTATAGGTAACACGGCTCCATCGTTTATGGGGTTGAGAAACTTGTTCGACTGCCATGAAGTGGCCAAGGGACCTGTTTCTGCTTCACCATCACCAATAACGCAGGCAACAATCAGATCAGGATTATCGAATGCAGCTCCAAAGGCATGACTGAGCGAATATCCCAACTCACCACCTTCATGAATTGATCCCGGAGTTGTGGGTGCTACATGGCTAGAAATTCCGCCCGGAAATGAGAATTGTGTGAATAGCTTTTTAAGCCCGGCTTCGTCTCGAGTTATATTGGGATAAATATCACTATAGGAGCCTTCGAGATAAGTATTGCTCACCAATGCAGGGCCTCCGTGACCGGGACCGGCAATATAGAACATGTCTAAGTCATACTTTTTGATAACCCTGTTCAAATGCACATAAATGAAGTTCTGCCCGGGCGTTGTGCCCCAATGCCCAACTACCAGTGGTTTCACATGCTTCATTTTCAAAGGTTCCTTTAATAGTGGGTTGTCAAATAGATAAATTTGTCCCACTGATAGATAGTTGGCTGCACGCCAATAGGCATTCATCTTTTGCAGAAGATCATGCGATAAAGGTTTATTCTTAGTTTCCATCATTAAATTATTTAGTTTTTATTTTTGTTCTATCATTATTTTGCCATTTGACAGACTGTTTTCGCCAATACCCTCTGCAAAAACCATAATATCGAATCCGCCCAATGCTGCGACAAAAGCTCCTACCCAACTTTATGGCCTGATAGCAAAATAAAGCCACTACTAATAATTGTGTTCCGTTTTATTATTTTACCCAATCGACAGTCCAAAGGAAGCTAATTCTGCAGAAGTGGATAACTTATTTATGTGTTTGATACTCCTGATTCCAAAGTCTCTGGCGATATCGACAAACATTTGTGTATCTTCAATATACAATGCATTTTCGGGCAATACTTGAGCGATGTCCAACGCCAGCCGAAAAATATCCGCATCGGGTTTCCGAATATGAACAAAACAGGAAGAAATGAAAAAATCGACAAACTTATTCAACTGAAATTTATTTATCCGATATTCATTTAACTCCCGTGCCTCATTGTTGATTACAGCTATTTTCAAATGATACTTTTCTTTTAGCTGCCGCATTAATTCAATCATCTCTTTGTTGGGTGCGGTTTGAGCAAACATAAATTCACGAAAAACTTCAGGAGTAAAAGAACGTTCTTTGTAGAATATTGTCCTATTAAGGTATTCACTCAAGGTAATTTTCCCCTCTTCAAAAGTAGCCATAACCAATCTGTGCCGATTTTGCATTTCGTCATAATTCAAATTAAATGCTTTAGCAGCAGCTATGCGCGACTTATGTCCCCAACCATTAGTGAGCAAAACATCACCAATATCTAAAAATAAAGTTGTAATTAGATTTGAATTTTCCATTTTAATATAGTATTTGCAACTTAATCAGACTGACGATTTCATAACCAAAGCTTTAATTAATTGATCATATGATGCGATGAATTTCTGGACACCTTCATTTTCCAGTTTATTAGTGATTTCATTCAAATCAATACCAACTTCAGACAATTTGGATAAAACCCAAGAAGCTTGTTCTACATTCTCTTTCAATAAAGACACTGGTTCACCATGGTCGCGATAAGCTTCGAGTGTTTTAAGCGGAATAGTATTGACTGTATTGGGTCCGATGAGTGCTTCCACATATTTAACATCACTATAATTGGGATCTTTAGAACTTGTACTTGCCCAAAGAAGCCTTTGAGGTAAGGCCCCAAGCTTAGCGAATTCTTCACTTTCAAATATTTCCTGATAAATTTTATACGCCACTTTTGCGCTCGATATAGCAACTTGCCCGCGTATCTTTGTTGCAAAATGTGCTTGTTCACCCCCTAGAGCAATAAAATCCGCTTCTTTAGGATCAATTACAGCATCAATGCGACTTAAAAAGAAACTGGCTACTGACATAATATTTTTCACCGGTTTACCTTTATCTTTTCGATCTGTAATACCTGCTATATATGCTTCTGCTACTTGTCTGTATCGCGATAATGCAAATAGCAAAGTAACATTAACATTAATTCCTTCGCTAATAAGTTGCCGGATAGCTGGCATTCCTTCATCAGTTGCCGGAACTTTAATGAGAACATTGGGCCTGTTTAGTGACGTCCATAACCGACGGGCTTCCTTAATGGTACCGTCGGTGTCATGTGCCAAATGCGGGTTGACCTCCAGACTTACAAATCCATCTTTCCCATCGGTTTTTTCATATATTGTTTTGAATTCGTCGGCTGCATTTTGTACATCGCGCAGACATATCGTTTCATAAATCAGTTGAATGTTCTTCTCTTTGAGGGTTATTTCGCTAATGTCTTTATCGTAAATATGACTTTCAGCAATCGCTTTTTCAAAGATGGATGGGTTTGAGGTCATTCCGCGTAATCCATCTTCCTTAATCATCAATTTCAATTTGCCACTCGTAATCAAGTCGCATCGAATATAGTCGAGCCAAATTGACTGACCCAAAGCTTCTAATTTTTTTAATGGATTCTCTTTCATGATATTTTGATTTTATGTTTTTTTAATTGGGACAATGTAAAGTGGTATATTCGTTTTCTTTAAAACATCTTCCGCATCACTTCCTATGATGATATTTTCCAACCATTTCCGGCTGTGCGATCCCATGACAATAATATCTACCTTCATTTCTTTTGCTGTATTTAATATTGTTTCAGCAATTTCGCCTTCATTTAATATAGTTTCAATCGATTCATCACCGAGATGTTTTTTCGTTTTATTCAAAAACTCCTGAGCTATTTCTTTTAAATCATCCGTTATATCAAATTTTAATTCAGGCATATGCGTATATGATGAATAATCTATTGATTGCTCAGAATAATATATTGGTTGTTCAAAAATCACATGCAATAATATTATTTTTGCTTTCATCGCTTTTGCCATTGCAAAACCCTCTTCTGCCACTTTCTTCGATGTTTCATCGTAATCTAGGGCTATCAATACTTTTTTAATTTTAATCGTTTTCATACTCATTTATTTCTAATTTATTTTGGTTTAAACATTAGAGTTTATAGCGATTAAATTACTATAGCATTGTTATTCAATGTTATTCTTAAATCAGATTGTAAGTGGGATATATTTAATATTTATTTGGCTCCCTTTACACCATTCTTAAAATTTATTCGAAATAAACTCAGAGTCATTATCACAACAAATACTTTCAGACTTGCCTTTGAGACAAATAACCTTTTAAAGTATCTTTATATTACACGCTCTGCAGGTATAGACATTGAGCAGATACTTGATACACTCTTTTTTCTCCTGAGAATAGAAGTATGAACGATGAATCGTCATCAGTCTGCACACTCGAATGATGCTGAATATTCTGTAACGATCTCCACTGTAATCTCCTTTTAAATCTCGGGCTCTAGAGTTCTTTTTTCGATGACATCCTTTAATATCTCATTATCCAAAGTCAATCGGCACACATCTGTTAAGTCACGATTTGCAATTATAGAGCGTACCTTTTGAGACACCGTATTCTCGAGAAGCTTACGATATGCAAAGATAAAATAAATATTTAAAAAGCAATATACCATATCTGCTTTTTATATAACTTTGCGATTAATTAAACCATACATACATATAGCGATTAGAATCTTCGTTTCCCCAATTTACTATCTTAAAATTGAATACATGAAAGCGACCCTCTTTTTTTTTGCCATGGCACTGTTAAGTATGTGCTCATCTACTAAGACAATAGTTCTAAATAGATACTCAAAAGAAATTGTTTTTTTTGACCACTCAGACGAATACTATGAAAATGGTTCTTTAAAGAAATGCAAATTAAGCAATGCCGCTGCACTTAATGGCTATGAATGTATTTCTTGGCTCCATCTCTTTAAAGAAGGAACTATTAAACAATTTGAAACGGCAAAAGATATAAAACAATCTACATTTGTAATCTAATTGATACAGATATGTAATCCATCGTTTATGCACCTTCCATACGTTCGCAACGTTAATAAACTTTATAAAAAACCTTTTCTAGCAAAAAGAACTTGCATGATTAATCTTAAAAGAACTACCTTTGCAGGATATTTTAGGATAACGAGTCAAAAAGTTGACACTCTTTGTAGCCGTTGCAGCCCCATCTAACACTATTTAGGCTAACTATAAGCTTAAAAATTCTTTTTAAATGCTCCTGTGATCTTTAATGGCTACAGGGGGTTTATGTATTCCTCAAATAGGTAAAAAAGAAAACAGAAAATGGAACAGAGAAAAGGAATTCTAAAAAGAAGCATCGCACTAGTAATTGGGTTATTCATTATGTCTATAGGAGTCGGTTTGTCAGTAAAAGCAAACTTAGGTACCACCTCTATCTCCTGCACACCGTATGTATATAGTTTAGGATTTCCATCCATGACAATGGGAACATTGACCACGATAATGAACGTCGCACTTATTTTGTTCCAAATTATACTCCTCCGAAAGAATTACCAACTAATTCAACTTTTCCAATTTCCAGTCGCCCTTATCTTTGGAGTATTTACCGATGTGGCCTTAAAATGGGTCTCTGCCGACGTACTGGTTGTAGGCTATCCACTGCAATGGATTTATTGTATACTGGGCTGTGCACTAGTAGCAATAGGCGTATTTTTACAGGTAAAAGCAAAGTTAATTTATTTGGCCGGAGATGGATTAGCCATGGCCATTTCAAAAACATTCCATACAGAATTCGGAAAAACAAAAGTCTGTTTCGACTCTTCGCTGGTAACCATCGGCATCATTAGTTCCTTCATCATGCTTCACGACTTACAAGGCATCCGTGAAGGCACGGTAGTAGCTGCTGTTCTGGTAGGCACTTTTGTAAGACTATTCAATAAAAAGTTTGCTTTTGTAGAAGTATTTCTAAACGGGGAAAAGATAGAAAAGGCAACTATAGAAACCAATGCTACAGAAGAATCGAATGGCAACTTGATAATTACCATTGCCCGTGAGTTTGGTAGTGGCGGGCATCAAATTGGAGAAATCATCGCAAAAGAGCTTGGTATCTCTTTCTACGACAAAGAACTTATTAACCTATCGGCAAAAGAAAGCGGTTTAACACCTAAGTACGTAAAGGATCACGAACAAAAATTGACAAACAGCCTTCTGCACGAGCTGTACGGACAAAACTATGCGTCTATTGATGAAGAGATTCCTCCATTGGATGCATTATTCCTAGCCCAAAGCAAGGTAATTGCAGACCTCAGCAAAAAAGGCCCGTGTGTGATTGTAGGACGTTGTGCAGACTTTGTGCTAAAGAACCGTCCAAACTGTTTTACAGTATTCATTCATGCCAATAAAGATTATAGAATTCTGCATGCTATAAACGATTATGGCATTACCCCCGACATGGCAGAGAAAGAGCTGGATCGGAAAGATCGTGAAAGAACAAATCACTGCAAATACTACACCGAGAAGGTTTGGGGTGCAGCAAACAACTATAATCTAACCATCGACAGCTCCTTATTAGGTTTGGAAGAATCAGCACAAATTATTATCGAAGCAGCACAGAAGAAGAGAAAAGAATAAAAATGGATTAATATTAATCAAAAGCACTGTCTATCTGTAATTTATTTTTTGGTACTGTACAATAATACAGCAATAAAAAGATCTGTATTTATTATGAAATTGCAAGCAATAAAATGCGTGCAACCGAACCCCTAATACATAATATTAGTTAAAAGATAACCTATTTTGAAACAATGTATATGTATAATGCATTACATTCGCAGTGTATTAGACTTCTAGTACACCTTTAAACCTTTGAACTAATATTTTATAGAATGAAAACACACCTCTACTTTCTAATTCTTTTATTATCGGTTAGCACCGGATTAAAAGCACAAACTTATCAGCGCATTGTATGCGATAGCCTTACACACGCTCCTTTGGAAAGTACAGTTATTTCGCTTTGCACCTCGAATGATGAAATATTACGTTCCGGAGCAACGGCTCTCAGTGGTCGTTTTAAACTGGAACATGTAAAAGGGACAGCTATCTTAAAAATAGCTATGCTGGGATACAAAACTTTCAAGAAAGATATCGCGGCCTTTTCCTCGATACCCGATACAATCTTTTTGTCGCCTTTCACCTTGAAGGAAGTTGAAGTCAGAGCAAATCGCGAAATGCATGAGGTCGACAAAGACAGCTATTTTGTTACCGACAGTATGCGCAAAGGAACAACTTTTGCAGCAGATATGTTGGGACTGATAAAAGGGATCACTTACAATTGGTACGATGGTTCGTTAAGTGTATACGGACAGAAAAATATTTTGTTATTGGTAAATGGAGTGGAAAAATCAGATAGCTATATAAAGAATATAAATCCGAAACGGATTACGAAAGTAGAAGTGATACATAATCCTAGCGGCCGCTATATTTCTGACAACTATGCAGCCATCATCAATTTGGTGTTGTATGAAGATTACGTAGGTTGGGACTTGAATTTAGGTGATAAGAGCCTTGTGAAGCTTAACCAATTAGATAATTCCAATTGGCTTTTTATTGAGAACCCCAATACAGACTTCACCTACACAAAGAACAAAATTACTGTAAATGCCAATTATTCTTATGAACGTAAGAAGTTCAGTTCTTTTGATCGTTCTTGGGAAAGTTATCCTGGTATCATAGAGAAAGCAACCATTGCAATCGATGATAGCGAACCGAATTTACAGATTATCAGATACGCCCACTATTTCTCAGGAGGCATAGACTATCAGCTTTCAAAACAGCATTCCTTATCTTTTCAAGGAAAATATTCTTATAATGGTGAAAACCTTAACTACACCTCCTTGCTCTGGAGTAAGAAAGCCGGACTCGAGGAAGAAGATGTCATGCAATGGGTGCACCGTAAAGGTTCATCGAACGACTGGGTAGGAACTCTTTTCTATCGCGGGAAAATAGGTGATCATTTGGAGGTATACAGTGATTTTAATTACAACTATTACGGAAGTAATTCCAATCGGGATTTTGTGCAAGAAGATTGGTTCTCTGGGAATTACAAAAGCTACAATCGTAAAGATTATATCCGCTTCAATACAGATGCTACTTATACATTTAACAATGACGCAACTCTGAAGCTTGGCTATTCTACTACTTGGAAAGAATATACTTCCAAAAATCTGATCACAGGAGTGCGTGAATCTAAATCGGACAACTATCGCGATCGTATCTTTTCCTACTTTTCCTATAAGTTAAACCAAACATGGAGCACTTCTATTGGAGGTGGCATGGAATGGATACGTTATAAGAATTCAAACACCGATGCCAATCATTTGGCATTAATGCCTGATATTAAAGTAATGTATAAACCAAACAAGTCGGTGGACGCTGTACTACAATATAACACCTCTATTGAATATCCAACTTTAGATCAAACAACTTCTTATCGATATAAGTCGGACTCTTTGATGTATTCCATGGGAAACCCTTATTTGAAACAGACTCTTTATCAAAATGCATCGTTACGTCTTCGGCTATGGAATTGTTTAACGATTATTCCATCTGTGAGTTACGCTGATAATCTAATTACAGGATTTTACAGATGGATGGATGACGGATATGTCTTGAATTCGTTTGTTAATGCAGATCTTCGTAAATATTCTTTGGATATCAATTATCAGACTATGTTTTGGAAACATTTTATTTTTTCTATCAATAGAAAAA